>Ga0222715_10000250_pt1 | contig 54858 bp, 76 predicted proteins | sample C33_9DmetaG_FD_165056 | JGI IMG/M metagenome (GOLD analysis project Ga0222715, IMG submission 165056) | Estuarine water microbial communities from San Francisco Bay, California, United States - C33_9D | ecosystem: Environmental > Aquatic > Marine > Unclassified | place: USA: California...
GCAATGAATCAGGACGCAGATATACCTTATAGATGGTCAGATTGCATTTGTGCAGGGTTGGCAAGCAAGCTGGCCTTAAAATATCAGCCTGAAAGGTTCGCCGTACTGAATCAAGTGTACGAAAAAGCGTTTGAGTACGCTGCCGACACTGATAATGATGGCGTAACCATGAGGATCAGACCAACAGGGTTAAACTTGTACTGAGATGGCTTCTGCTCGCAAAGCTAAAGGGAAAAAGTCAGTCGCTATAAGCGACATATCTGGCTTTAAAGTCCCATATAAAGAACTCAAGACTACTTGGGAAGGCTTTCGAGTAGAGCCAGAGGAGTACGATCCTAAGCAACCCCAGCTAACCCCACCCCGAAATGTTATCGACGCAACCGCGCTGTTTAAACCGCGTCCTGACACAGATCCTGAGAACGTAGAGATTTACATCGGTTATACATTTGACCCGTTCATCCCTATTCAACAAAGACCAGGAGTTGGAATTGGTTCTTTGGGTAGTGTTGGTTATGCTGGCAATGTCAGATATGACTACGTTTTCAATGTAACTGGGGTTTCGTCCACTGGCGCGATTGGAACTGTAACCATATCTGATAACGAAGATGTGGTGACTACAGGGGTGGCTGCAACCGGAGCAGTTGAAGGGTTTGGAATTACCGGAAACGGTAATGTGATGATCATCGCAACTGGAATCTCTGGTGTTGGCGCAGTTGGAACAACAGGTGTTGAAACTCCGGGAACTGACGCAGTAGTCACAGGAGTGGCATCGACAGGTGCAATTGGAACAGTATCGCTTTACATATCTCTGGATGCATATGTAACTGGAGTCTCTTCTACAGGAGCAACAGGAACTGAAGTTCTTGAAGGTGAGATTACCGAGACTGGGGTTGCCGGAACTGGTGCAATCGGAACTGAAGTCCCAGAGTCAGAGATAACTGAAACAGGCGTAGCTGCAACTGGAGCAATCGGAACTGAGAGCATTAGCGCAGGGGTGACAATCACCGAGACTGGGGTTTCCGCGACTGGTGCAACTGGAACTGTATCACCAGAGTCTGAAATAACCGAGACTGGGGTTGCTGCAACTGGTGCGATAGGAATTGAAATACCAGAATCAGAGATATCCGAGACTGGGGTAGCAACAACAGGTCAAGTTGAAGGCTTTGGAATATCAGGTAACGGTAACATCCAGATCATTGCAACTGGTATCTCAGGAACTGGCGCAACTGGTAATGTCGGTCTTGAGGAAGCAACCGCTATCATTAATGAATCTAACAATACTGGCTGGGGCGAGCAGGATTGGGGCGAAGACATATGGGGCGGGCAACCTGAAATTGTTGCTTATGGCGATATTGGAACTGTTTCAATTGATGTGTTCATCGGTCCAAACGTAACAGGTGTTGCTGGAACTGGAAATGTAGGCTCAGAAACTCCAGAGGCTGAAATAACTGAAACAGGCGTGGCTGCAACAGGTAACATTGGAACAATCAGCAACGAAACTGAAGAGAGCATCACTGGACTAAGCTCAACCGGAGCAATAGGAACAGCACAAGCATACGTCGATCCGGGATGGGGCGAGGGTACTTGGAGTGAAGGAGATTGGGGTGAATAAATGAATTACACGACTTTGGTAGCCAACATACAAAACTTCGTGGAAGATGATTCCACAGAGCTCGAGGCATCGATCCCTCAGATCATTGCTCAAGCCGAGGAGATGATTTTCCAAAGATTGCCTAATTTGCCTTGTTTCCGTAAGACCTCGACTGCTTCGATGGTGGCTGGGACAGCAGATTACACATTGGCATCGGCTAGGATGATCAGACAATTCTCCATAACCAATTCAGGCAATGTGAGCTACTTGGATCATAGGATCGACTCATATTTAAGGGATTATTGGCCTAATTCTTCAACACAAGGCACACCGATAATGTACAGCACCAAGACTGCCAGTACTTCTGGTATAACGGTTACGGTGGCTCCAACGCCAGACAGCACATATTCGTACACAATTGATTATATAGCACCAGAAACGGGACTTTCTTCAGGAAACCCGAACACTTGGATCAGCGATAATGCTGAAGTTGTGTTGCTTTCTGCAAGTTTATATGAAACTTCTGCTTTTCTTAAAGCCGCAGAAACATTAAACTTGTACAAGGCACAGTTCGATGAGGCTATTCAATTGTTCCAGCAGGAAATGAGTCGAAACTACAACGCAGAATACAACGGAGGTATTTAATCATGGCTATCACTCAAGCAATGTGTACCAGCTTCAAAGAAGATTTACTTCAAAAAGAGCAGGATTTAGACACAGATACTATTAAAATTGCGCTTTACACTTCTTCAGCCACGCTCGATGCAAGCACAACCGCATATACCGCAAGTAATGAGGTCAGCGGAACGGGCTATACGGCTGGTGGCGTAACACTCACAGGTGCAACAATCGGCACAAGCAGCACAACTGCTTATGTGGATTTTGACGATCCAGAGTGGACAAGTGCATCTTTCACAGCTCGCGGAGCTTTAATTTATAACAGCACAGCTTCAAACCAATCAATTGCGGTTCTGGATTTTGGCGGTGACTTCACTGTTTCTTCCGGTACTTTTAGAATTGTGTTTCCAGCAGCTGGTGCAACCGCTATCATTAGATTAGATTAAGGGGTAATTAAATGCCTAGTACATACGTTAATAATCTCCGATTGGAGGAGATGGCCACCGGAGAAAAGTCCGGGACTTGGGGGACCATAACCAACACCAATCTTGAGCTGATTGGCGAAGCACTGGGCTATGGTACTGAGGCTATGGCTTCAGATGCGGACACAACCATCACGATGCAGGATGCAACAGCTGATGGAGTCCGCGCTCTTTATCTTAAAATCACTTCTGGTGTAAGTCTGACAACAACCAGAACGGTTACACTCGCCCCAAATACAGTAAGCAAGGTTTGGATTATTGAAAACGCCACCACTGGTAGCCAATCAATATCCATAGCTCAAGGCAGTGGCGGAACGGTAACAATCCCGAATGGGGCAGTTAAAGTTGTTTACTCTGACGGGGCTGGTGCTGGCGCAGCTGTGACCGATGCATTGGTTGATCTTGATCTTGCGTCTTTCAGCATTGCCGGAACTGCGGTAACTTCCACAGCAGCAGAACTTAACATCCTAGATGGCGTAACTGCTTCAACCGCAGAACTTAACTACAACGACATCACCACGCTCGGAACTGTCGAGGCATCCAAGACTGTAACTGCTGACGCAAACGGAGATGTTAAATGGGGCGATGGTGACAAAGCTATATTTGGCACTGATTCTGATCTAAGAATTGAGCATGATGGAAGTAACGCTTATATAGATAACGTCACAGGCGGAACTTTTATTAGAACTAATAACACAGAGAACTCAATAGTAGCTTTGGCAAATGATGGTGTGACTCTTTACTACGACAACGCAGCCAAACTCGCCACAGCAACAGGCGGAGTAACCGTTACTGGTACTGTGACTGCTATAAATGCAGCAACGCAAGACGCAATGATTGTCTCTGGTCGAGCTGGTGGATCAAGCTCTTACACAGTTACGCTTCAGCCAGCCACTCTGTCAGCAAGTCGTTCAGTAACTTTCCCAGACGGTGGCGGTAACTACAGTGTTGGTTATCAAAACTTACCGGCTGTTGGAACAAAAACAGGTTCTTACACTTTAGCAGTTGCGGACATTGGAAAATATGTTCAAGTTGGATCTGGTGGCTCGATCACCATCCCAGACGCAACATTTGCTGAAGGCGATGCAATTTCTATATTTAATAACACCACTGGTGACATAACAATCACTTGTTCAATCACAACTGCTTATATAGCAGGGACTGATTCAGATGTTGCCACAGCAACATTGGCTACTAGGGGTGTTGCTACTATTTTATTTATCTCTTCCACCGTCTGTGTGATCGCAGGGAATGTGAGCTAATAAATGACCGGAATACTCCAGATTGTCCTAAGTGCTTTCCAAAGCGGAACCCCATTAGATATTGATTATCTAGTTATTGCCGGAGGTGGTGGTGGCGGCGGAGGCAATGTCAACAATGGTGGCGGAGGAGGAGCTGGTGGATACAGAACCTCTGCTGGTACTTCTGGAGGCGGTGGATCTGCCGAAACTACTTTTAAAGCGTCAGTTGGACAAGCATACACAATTACTGTAGGAGCTGGTGGATCTGGTGGACAAGCCTCTGATGATGCTTCTGGAGTTGGTAATAATGGTTCAAACTCTGTTTTAGGATCAATTACTTCACTTGGTGGTGGAGGTGGAGGTGCTTTCCAAAACAACGGATCTAGCGGTGGTTCTGGTGGTGGAGGTGGTGGTTCTGCCTCTGCTGGAGCTGGAACTGCTAACCAAGGATACGCAGGAGGAAATGGAATTGGTGGCGGAGGAGGAGCTGGTGCTGTCGGTGGTAATGGTAATCCAAATCCCGGAGGTACAGGTGTCTCTTCTTCAATAACTGGAAGTGCTGTCACTAGAGGTGGCGGTGGCGGTGGATCAGCTTTTGGTTCTGCTGGTGGATCAGGTGGCGGTGGAACGGGTGGTAACTATAATCCGGGATCTGATTCAAGTGCAGGCACTGCCAATACAGGCGGTGGTGGCGGTGGTAATGGATACCATGTACCCGGAGTTGGAGGAACAGGCTCAACAGGCGGTTCTGGAGTTGTAATTCTAAAAGTTCCAACAACCCATAGCGCATTTTTCTCTAGTGGTGTTACTTATTCTGTTAGCACTTCAGTTTCCGGTTACAACATTTATACAGTAACCGCTACATCGACCACATCGGAGACCGTTACATTCTCTGAGGGTGTTTCTGCTGACTATTTAGTTGTTGGATCTGGTGGTGGTGGAAAAAACTATCAGGGTGGAGGTGGTGGTGAGGTTAGTTCGTACAATAATCAAAGTTTTTTACTTGAAACAGCTTATACAGTTACAGTAGGTGCTGGTGGCGCGATAAATACTGACGGTAATGATTCTGTCTTTATAAACACAGCAAGTAAAGGATTTCGCGGAAGTCAGGTAAATAGTTTTGCTGTTGCTGGTACGAGCGGAAGTGGTAATGCTGGAGGTGTTGGAGCTAACCTTGGCAACCCGTTTTTAGGTGGTGGCGGTGGTGGTGATTCTGCCGTTGGTGGAAATTCTTCCGGATCAACATCGGGATCAGGCGGTGCAGGAACTGCTAATTCAATCACAGGATCAAGTGTTACAAGAGGTGGCGGTGGCGGAGCTGGTGTAGAAGGCAGTGGATCTCGCGGCACTGGTGGTGCAGGCGGTGGTGGTAATGGCTCTGGCCCTAATTCTAATAATGGTTCAGCAGGAAGCGCAAACACAGGCGGTGGTGGCGGTGGTGGAGATGGTGGGAACACAAATAGTGGATATGCCGGAGGTTCTGGTGTTGTAATTATTAAAGTTCCAAATAACGTAGCAGCAGTTTTCTCTGGTGGTGTAACTTCATCACTTTCAACCGCTGTGTCGGGTTACAGAGTTTATTCTGTAACTGCAACAAGCACCACAAGCGAAACAGTTACTTTTGTTCAAGACTTCCCTGCTAATATCCTTGCTCAAGCAGGTGGTGGAGGTAGTGGTAATGGTACTGTTCCCGGATCTCCCGGAACAGGTGGTGGAGGTGGAGCTGGCGGCTTAGTCTATGCTGAGAATTATTATCTTGCTGTAGGAACATCTTATACTGTTACAGTAGGTGGCGGAGGAGGTGCTCAATCTAACGGTAGCAACTCTGTATTTGGTCCTGCAACTGCAAACGGTGGCGGTGCTGGTCAACAAACTGGAACAGGATCAACAGGTGGTTGTGGTGGCGGAGCTGGAACAAATCCGTTTGGTACAGCATACCCTGCAGCACCAAGTAATCAATCGTCAACTCCAGCTACAGGCTTTACTGGGTATGGTAATGCTGGTGGATATCGTGTTATTTATGGCGGGTCTGGCGGTGGTGGAGGTACTGGTGCTGCTGGTCAAGGTGAAGGTTCTAGGGCAGGTGGAGTTGGTAGAGATTACTCTTCAGTATTTGGTTCAAGCGTTGGAGACTCTGGGTACTTTGGTGGTGGCGGTGGAGGAGCTGCTGGAGGACCGGGAGGTACTGGTGGTGGCGGTAATGGCATCACAAATGGACAAGGAATTTTTGGAACAGCTAATACCGGAGGAGGTGGTGGGGGTACTCACAATTATTCGCCGGGATCGTCAGGTGGTTCTGGAGTAGTTTTGATTAAAGTACCAGACACAAGAACTGCTAACTTCTCAGGTGGTGTAACTTATTCTACTGATACATCTATGACTGGATATAAGATATATGAGGTAACCGCAACTTCAACTACATCTGAAACAGTATATTTCACATAAGGACATAACATGGCGCATTTTGCAAAATTAGATGAAAACAATATCGTGGTCTATGTCACAGTTGGTCGTGATGAAGATAACGGCAAAGAAGATGAGCTGACTGCTCGAACTGGGGATGTGTATAAACAAACGTCTTATAATACAAAAGGCGGTGTTCATTACGACCCAGAAACAAATGAGCCAAGCGCAGATCAATCCAAAGCGTTCAGAAAAAATTATGCTGGACTAGGTTATACCTACGATGCTGGCAGGGATGCTTTTATTCCACCAAAGCCGTTTGCTTCTTGGGTGCTTAATGAGACAACGTGCTTATGGGATGCGCCAATTCCTCTTCCATCAGATAGCGATACTGTTGAATACATTTGGGACGAAGACACTACGTCTTGGGTAGTTTACAATCCATGATATTCGGACTTTTTGCTACACCAATTGGACGACATGATATTGAAAGAGAATTAACAGAAAAGGAAATTTCTTTTGTTAAAAATCTGGAAACAACAAAAAATGAAGGCAATGTTAATAGTGTAAATACTTACATTTTAAATGAGCCAGAGTTAAAAGATATAAATGAATTTTTAGAGACAAAGGTTAAAGAATATTTTTTAGAAACATATATACCTAAAGATGATTTTGATTTAGCAATAACACAATCTTGGTCAAATGTTACTAAAAAAGATGAATATCACCACAAACATAGTCATGCAAATTCACTTATATCTGGAGTTTTTTATGTTCAAGCGGATGAAAACAAAGACAAAATACATTTTTTTAAAGAACAGATTAATACGTTAGATGTATATTCTGAAAATTTTAATGAGTGGAATGCGCAAAGTTGGTGGTTTCCAGTTAAAACAGGACAACTTTTTTTGTTTCCCTCAAGATTACATCACATGGTAGAACGTTTAGATCATGATCAAGAAAGAATTAGCATAGCGTTTAATACATTCCCATACGGTTTGTTAGGTAGGAAAGAAAGTTTAACTCAACTCAAAGTTAACAGGTGATTAATGAAACTTATTAAAGTTACAAATGCAACAAAAGGAAGGATAGGGGAAGGTCTAATAATTAACACTGACCTTATTGTTTCTTTTTTTGAGCACACTCAAGAAGATGGTGAAAAGGTGACTGTTGCTTTCGGGATGAATAATAATACTTGGGAAATTAAAGAAACCATAGACGAAATAAACGCTTTGATACAAGAATGAACGAACAGAACATCAGCCCTAAAGAATTTGGCGCATTACAAGCAGACGTTAAGAACCTTGCACGAGAGATCAGTTTGCTACGCAAAGATATGGCGCAAGTGAACGCGGTGATCAATCAAAGCAGAGGTGGGATTTATGTTGTGATGTTTGTCGCAGGATTAATCGGTTCTGCGATCACATTAGGTATTAAAAAGTTGCTGGGGCTGTGATGACAGCCGAAGCGTTTTTAAAATTAAAAATACTGCCCCGATTAATGATGGCGATCATGACCGTTATGAGTTGGCGAGTGGTGGAATGGTTCATGACTTTGCCAGACCCAAGTCCTAGTCAAGCTGGGTTGGTATCGGTGGTGACAGGAGCGATGACTGGTGCTTTTGCGATTTGGATGAACCATGAAAAAGAATCCTCGAGACCCGCTAGTCAGCCTTAAAAATTTAATAAGCATTGGATCTTTTTTATTAATTGTTCCAACCAATGCTTTTGCCGTAGATACTGTAACCAGCAGCACTGTCTCGAGCACTGTCTCGAGTTCCTCTAACACCGTCGGGACTACAACCGTAGACCGCACCCCATCAACCGCCAGCTCACCGAGCATCAGTGTGATTAACTCTGATATCTGTACAACGGGGGTTTCTGGTGCAGTGCAAACACAGATATTTGGTATCTCTGGTGGAACAACCATCCGAGATGTTAACTGCGAAAACTTAAAATTATCTAGACAGCTTTACGCTATGGGGATGAAGGTTGCAGCTGTAGCGTTGCTTTGTGAAGCAGATTACAGGGTGTTTCAGGCAATGTGGGATGCTGGAACGTATTGCCCGATTGACGGGTTGATTGGTAAAAAAGCCAAAGAGCAATGGATGGCTAATTTAGACCGCGTACCAGAGGGTGCGTTGGTTAACGAGAAACAAAAAGTTGCAATGCTTTACGAAGAAGGTCTGAAGAAAGATCGTGAAGCTCGTGCGGATAAAGCTAAACAGCAATGGTCTCACTACGCCCGTTAATATTCCTGCTGATTCCTAGCATTGGTCTTTGTCAAGAGACCACAGAGAATCTCATCGACGATACTCAATGGGAGATCGACGGAGATGTGGACTTTTGGCAATATGATAATGATAGCGTTGTATGGGTATATACCAACACTGAAGCCACAGTTTCTCAAAGCATAGATTTAAGTGCTTATGATTACATCGGGGATATTCGTTATGGGATGTCGTCTTACGGATGTAACAACACTCCTAGTGGAGCATGGTGCGATCAAACCACTGACACTAGTTACTACGACACAATCACTGTGAAGGTCGAGTACGGTGGTGAGACTTATACAGATATCGTAACGCTGAATTACAATAATTACTTCGTGGACTATTCTTTCTCGTTCACAGCTACAGCCGACTACGACACAGCCACGATCAGCTTCACAGCACAAGACGTTGGGGGCTGGAGCGGTTACTATGCCAGCGCGACCAAAGATGTGTTTTTTGAGCTTGACTACAATACTTACACTGATCTGATACTTATAGATCCGACCATAACCAATCCTGATCCAGTGGACATTGCGTTTGTTGATCCAGTTGATGTGGCTGATTCAATCGGGGATGTTTCGATTATGGATGTTCCAGTTGTAGACATCCCAGATATCACGATGGATATGCCAGTCGAGCCAATTGCAACCGATATGAGCGCAGACATGGGGGCAATAGACATCCCAGATATGCAGATCGAAGAGATACAAATGGCTGATGCGCCGTCAGATTCAGATATGGCAGAGCCTGACATTGTTGTTGAGATCGATGCTCAAGAGACAGAGCCTGAAGTGGCTGAGATGGAAAGTCCAGAAGCACAGCAAGCATCTGAAGATCGAGAACAGTCGAGCGAAGTGGCTGAAACCTCACAGCAAGAAAACAAAGAGGAACCAAAAACAGAAGGCGAATCTAGAACTTCTATGGTTGTCCGTATTAATGAAATGAACATGGATCAGGTGGCGGCAAACTTTGAGACAGTTTATGACGCACAGGCACAGGCGGTAGCAGTGGCTTTAATGACAATGACCGCACCACAATACAAAGATTTAAAACAAATACCAGATGCCAAGTTTTACGACGATGTAACTATTAAAGATAACCGTAAATTTAAAGACAGGCTCTGGAGTTCTATATACCGAGACGAGAAAGTCTGGGCAGAAATGGTGGATTCGCAATATGAGTACGGAAATTAATATTGGTGGTATAAAGCTGACTGGTGGCAGGATGTTCGCGGTTTTGACCGCTTTGGGCAGTGCCGCCGGTATTGTTTGGGGAGCTGCACTTTTCTGGGACGACTACGAAGGGTTAAAATCAAAACTTCGTAATCTGGACCCAAAAGCCATTTCCACGCAAGTGGAAACATCTATGATTAAAGTCGAGGAGGCAATTGATTATGCTAGGGCTATTAAAGAAGATTTACGGGATGATGTTATCGGTGTTGAACAAGCTATGGATGATGTTGAAAATGCTATTCGGGATGTTGAAGGGCGCAATCGTCAAGCTATATCAGAAGCTAAAGGGTATTTTGACGAGCGTGTTTCGTTAGTAGATTCCAGAGCGAAAGAAAACGAGATATCTAACCGTAAATATATACAAGAGTTGCAAAAGCAATTTGATGGACGGTTAGATGCTCTTAACACTGCTGCTCGTGGTAATCAAAAAGATGACCAAAAAGCTATGCAAGATTTTAAAACGTGGTTTGAGGGTAGGATAAAAACTGCTGAATCACAGTTTGCAGAGCAGATAAAAGCCGTTAGTGTTCAAATGAAAAACAACGAAGCGGATAATAGGCTGATGGTTGAGAACGCTCAAAAGTGGGTTGACGGACGGATTGTTTCAATGGATGCTCAGATGAAGGAATTAGAAGAGCGTATGAATAAACGGATTGACCGAGCCTTAACTAACATCTTGGCTGACCAATAAGGAGGACATATGGCAATACCATTTTTAAGTTCATTAATTGAGCCAGTTACAGGGCTTTTAGATAAGGTCATTGAAGATAAAGACCAGAAAGCGAAGTTAGCCCATGAAATTGCTACTATGGCTGATCGGCATGCACAAGAGCTGGCATTGGCTCAAGTCGAGGTTAACAAAGCCGAAGCAGCTAGTAATTCGACTTTTAAAGGCGGTTGGAGACCTTTCGTGGGTTGGGTTTGCGGTACTGCCTTTGCTTATCATTTCGTTATACAGCCTTTGGCTATTTTTGTTTTGGCTTATTACGGGCTTCAAACTCCTCCTCTACCTGATTTTGACATGGGTCAATTAATGACTGTGCTTATGGGTATGTTAGGTCTTGGCGGTTTGCGTAGTTTTGAGAAATACAAAGGAGTGACCAAGTAATGGCCAAAGCATCTTTCAGCGAGAATGCCAGACCTAAAACCGATTTCAAACACAGGACTAGTATTGGTTACTCATCGAACTCGAGGCCAAGACATAAATACGCCAAAATGAGTTGGAAAAAATACAGAGGGCAAGGCAAATGAGTTTTAAGCTATCCCAGCGCAGTATCGATAACTTAGACGGGGTCAAAAAAGACCTCGTCGATGTTGTTAAGCGAGCCATTGAAATTACGGAAATAGACTTTGGTGTTACCGAGGGTTTACGAACGGTTGAAAAACAGCGAGAATTGTTCGAGAAGGGAGCCAGCCAAACGATGGCAAGTAAGCATATTACAGGTGATGCTGTAGATTTGGTTGCTTATATTGGACCAAAAGTGTGCTGGGAGCTTAACGTTTATGATGAAATTGCGGATGCGATGCGTCAGTCAGCAGAAGAACTCAATGTGAATTTGCGTTGGGGTGCTGCTTGGCACAAGAATCTGACTGGTTCCGGAATGACAGGTGAAGACCTAATGAACGAATATATTGATCTGCGTCGTTCGGAAGGGAAAAGACCTTTTATCGATGCACCACACTTTGAGTTAGCCTAATGCCATTAAAACTATTTAAATTTCAGCCAGGAATTGTTAAAGACATAACTCCGTACAGTGCTGGTAAAAATGGCCCTTTCTGGACAGACTCTAACAATGTCCGGTTTGTTAACGGTTACCCACAAAAGATTGGTGGCTGGACCGAGGAAGGTATGTACCATTCTTCTGAAGGTTATGGGGTTGAAGTAGTCCCATACGGAGTTCCTAGAAATCTTCAATATTGGACTGCTTTTTCTGATGGGTTAGGGTATTTAGGGATAGGAACTCATAACCATCTTTATATAACTTATCAGCTGTTGCTGTATGACATCACACCAGTTCGAGCAACTCAGGCTGGGCTTTCTGACCCATTCACGACGGTTGACACCAGCTCTGTGGTGACAGTGGCGGATACAGGTCATGGCGCATCAGACGGAGACTGGGTTGTATTTTCTGGGGCAAGTGCCACAAACGGTATTCCAGCCGAGACAATTAATGACGTTTACGGGTATCAATTAACATATGTGGATGCAAACTCTTACACTGTGGATTTTGGGGTTGCTGCAACATCCTCTGGATCTGGCGGTGGAACAGTCACAGCTACTTACTTAATTGGGGCTGCTGCTGGGCTTGGTGTCAGAACTTCTCTACCTAATGCTGGTTGGGGCGTGAGCACTTGGGGAACTTCAACATGGGGAACCCCGAGAACAATATCTGTTAGCTCAGTTGAGAACTCTCAATGGTCATTGGTTAACTGGGGCGAAGATTTAATAGCTTTGGTCAGGAATAATGCTCTTTATTATTGGGACACAAGCGCAGGTCCAAGTGCTCGAGCAGTTTTAGTATCTGGGCTTGTTGGGGCTTCTGACGTTCCGGCTGCAAGCAAATTTGCTACGGTTTCTTTCCCAGACAGACATTTGGTCTGTGGCGGATGTACGCCAGTAGGCGGTGGAGCACAAGAGCCAATGCTGGTCAGGTGGTCGGATCAAGAGAATTTTAAAGATTGGACTCCAACCTCGACCAACACAGCTGGTGATCAACAATTAGAAATTGGCACAAAAATAGTTTCAATGGTTCCAACCAGAGACGAAACATTTATCGCTACAGACGAAGCTGTTTACGGTATGAACTTTGTTGGCCCACCATTCACCTTTGCCTTCAGGTTAGTGGGTACTAACTGTGGGGCGGTTGGTAGAAATGTCGTGGCTAATGTCGATGGAAGTATTTACTGGATGGGCCGAGACACATTCTTCTTCTACAATGGTGCAATGTCAGAATTGTCTTGTCCGGTTAAATTCTATGTATTTGATAGGGCGAACTTATATTATGCGGACAAATTCTTTGTGGCTCATAACAAGAAGTTCAATGAGGTTACTTGGTATTACGTCAGCCAAGATCAAGTTGCTACAAACCCGCTTGACCCAGAACCAGACTCTTATGTGACTTTTAATTACGAGCTTAATGTTTGGTCGATAGGACAAATGAATCGTACTTGTTGGAATGATTCGATAGGAACTAGATTATTCCCGTTTGCGTTCACTTATGACGGGTATCAATACAACCATGAAGATGGAACAAATGCTGACGGGGCAGCTCTTGGGGCTTATATACAAAGTTCCCCGATGGAGATATCTCAGGATGGGGATTTCTTAATGCTGGTAGACAAAGTTATACCAGATGCGACCATGACAGGAGACTTAAATCTGACGATAACGTCAGAAAAGTACCCAAATGGCACTGTAACGACCAAAGGACCATTTTCTTTTAACTCAGATTCAAATAAAATAAGTGTTAGAGTTAAAGGTCGCCAGATGGCTTTAAAGTTCGAGAACACAGGAACTGATGAGTCGTGGGAGCTTGGAGATTTCCGAGCCAACATTAGACAGGATGGTCTCAGATGAGTGTATTGAACATCAGATTGCCAACACCTCCCAAAGAATGGGATGAAAATTGGGGTAGAAGGTTAGTCAGCACTATTGAGCTTCAAATTAAATATTTAGACTCGACTGCTTCTCCAGAGCCTTATATTGTTTCAAATGTTACTACAGACAGGACTTACGACGCAGATTCCACGACCCTAGCTGAAATTGCAGATGTTTTGGGCACTTTAATAACAGATTTAAAGAATAAAGGAGTTATAAGCTGATGGCTGTTAATGCATATAATTTATCAGAAACGCCTATAGTAGATCAGCTAGGCATACAAATGAGACCATTGGAAGGTCTTGAAGGAGTTGGCGCCCTTGGTGAACTTCCTCCTTATAAAGAAGGATATGACCCAAATATACAATTGGACATTAAGAGGATGCCTGGACCAGATTACGTTGAGCAACAAGAAACCATACCGATTTATCAAATACAGTCTCAGACTCCAGACCCATATATTAATCTGCAAGACGTATATGGAACATCATATATGCCGATGTTCGAGTGGGTTAAAAAGATACAGGTCGGTGAGAAGCTCTACGACCCTTTTTCTCCGGAAGATTCAGAGCTAGTAGAACAATATAAAGAATTTGTTGATAAATATGGTGTTCCAGAAGGATTGCCAGACCCATACGACTGGAAAGCAATAGGCAAAGAAGTCGGCAAAGCAACCCTAGTCGCATCCGCACCATCAATAGCTGGGAACATATTAGGAGCTGCAACAGACCCATACATAACTGGTGGTGCTGGGGAAAGGTTCATGGCAGGAGCAAAACAATTTTTGCCATTCACAGACCCGTTGCCTTCAGAGATAGTTGGATTGGAAGCTGCAAAAGGCATGGACCTAGTCGGTAAGCTTGGTTCTAACGAAGTATTCATCCCAGAACTTGCCAACAAAGCAGCAGCAGAGGCTTCTGGTAACCTAAACCTTTATAACGCATTGAATGCTGGTGATGCATCTACCGCCGTTTTTAATCCAACTGGGATGCAGTTTCAAGCCGGTGCAAGGACTGTTGGTGGGCAACAAGTTTATAACGCAGATATACTGGCAAATAATGGTGTGTTTGCCAACGCAGATGGTAGCGTAACTTTAGCAAAAGGCTCTGGTGCCAACATATCCAACATGAGCAAAGCTATCACAGCCAATACACAGCCTGTTGGATATTTGGCAGGAGTTAAAGATAAATTATATGGTGCTCAAGCTGGACAGACTTGGGGGCAAGCTGGAACTATGGCTCTAGTCAGTTTCGGTTTAAACGTAGCCACAGGCATGAAACCAGTGGAAGCTGCAAAATCCGCAGGAGCATCAGCTGTGGCATATGCATTAGGAACTGCACTCTTTGGACCAGTTGGTGGCTGGATTGCTTCCACAGTTCTAGCCAAGCCTATCCAGAAAGCCGGATCAAAACTTGTTAAAGAAACCAAAGGTGCGCTAGATAGCGTCGGAGATTTCGTTGGTGATATATTCGGTGGTGCCGCAAGTGGATTTGAAAAAGCAGGTTCAGCAGTTTCTTCAGGACTTGGGAAAGTTGCTGACACTGTTTCGGACGTCGCTAAGAAAGTTACTGGCAGGGTTATCTGTAACGAACTACGTCGACAAGGATTGCTTGAGACCAAGCACGTTCTGCTCGATTACAAGTTCACCAAAGAACATCTCACTCCACAGCACGTTGCTGGATACCATTTCTGGGCTGTTAACGTTGTTAAACGTCTCAGAAAAGGCAAAGGTGTTAAGTTTTGGAAACACATCGCCGGACACAGAGCCAATGAGATCGCGTATATCTACGGCGAGCGCGACAAGCCGGATTATCTGGGCAAGTTGTACAGGAAGATTTTTGAACCTGTTTGCTGGGGCATCGGGCTATTCTGCAAAGAAACAGATTGGTCCGTACTTTATGAAGATAAGGAGATTTGCTAATGGCAATGATGGAAGAACAAATGATGATGGAAGGCGCGTCTATGCCTAGAGGTGAAGGTATGCAGATGCCTAGCATGGAACAGGCTATCCCGCCAGAAGCGATGCAGATGATGATGCAACCGGATGACGCAATAACTTCTGTGCTTTTGGTCAGACTTAACAGCATGACGGAACAGGATTTGGCTCTTTTGGATAAAGTTATAACCAAAGAGGCAGCACCAGTTTTAATGAAGTTGTTACCAGAGTTCAAAGATATATTTGAAGCAATCTCAGCCAGAGAAGAACAACCAGAAGGATCAGATATGGGAGCACTGGGCGGTCTTTAATGCAAATTAGAAGGGCAAACATTTTAGACATTAGCCCGTTGCTCGCTATGTTATACACAATGCATAACGAGACAGAAATTAAAGTTCCGGAGATAAATCCGGCAAAACTCTCGGTAAAGGTCAATGACGCTATAAACCGAGGGGCTGTAGTTGTGGCTATGAATGACCAAAATAAGTTGTTAGGATCAATTGGCGGTATCGTAAGTAGCGATTGGTGGTCAGAGGAAACATTCCTAGCAGATATGTGGTTTTATGTTTACCCGATGCATCGTAGTAGTTCAGCAGCAATAAAGTTGGTTAAGGAGTTTTTAAAAATAGGGCAAGAGGCTAAACTTCCAGTAAGATTAGGTCATATCTTCTCGGGAGACTTGGACCGTAAAGACAAGTTATTTGAGCGTCTTGGTTTAATTAAAGCTGGTTGCGTTTTCGTGGAGAGTTAAATGGGCGGTTTATGTACAACTGGGGTTGAGACCCTACCAGATCCAAGGCTGGTTATTACCGGAACAGAGATACCTGAGTGGGTGTCGGCTGGCGGTCAAAAACTTTTCCAACAGGCAGCATCACTAGCTGAAAGTCCTTACCCGACTTACACAGGTCCAAGGATCGCGAGCTACGACGGATCGAAGCTGACCGCCGAGGAACGGCAAGCTGCACAAATGCTGACCGAAGGGGCTACCAGCTACCAACCTTATATTGACGAGTCTTATGCGAGAAGCATGCAGTTAGGTCAGGGTTATAACCCGATGACTGCTGAACAGCTCATGGGACAGCAATTCAGTATTGAAGAGGCACAGCCTTATATAGATATGTACCAAAGGGCGATGGACCCTGCGGTTGAAGAGATACAAAGACAGCTGGATCGTAAACTGATCGCTGACCGAGCAAAGGCAGTTGGGTCAGGCGCATTCGGCGGATCTCGGGCATACATTGGTGAGATCGAATCAGCTGGTGAGGCAGCACGATCTGCGGCAGCATTAAGAAAACAGGCTGGGGTTGAAGGTTTAGGTTTTGCAGCTCAACAGCGAGAACAAGACCGAGCAGCTAGGTTCGGAGCAGAGCAGGCACGACGTGGTGCTTACGAAACCGAAGAATCAGCCAGAATCAGTGCAGCTCAACAGATCGGACAATTTGCTCCGGTGATACAAGGCTTACAGCAACAAGCAGCATCTGGACTTTTGAGCGCAGGGGAAGCAAAACGAACGCTCGATCAGATGGCTCTCGACTTGGCATATGCAGATTATGTCGAGCAACGTGAGTACCCGTTCCAGATGGTTAACTACGCGCTGGGAGCATTGAAGGGTGTTCCATATGAAACAACCCAGACGAGCTTGCAACAAGGTCAGCAATACATTCAGACGCCTAGCATTTACGGTCAAACAATTGGTGGGCTTGGAGCTCTCGCTAGTGCTTACTACTTGAACCGATAATAAGGAAACACGATGGCTTCATACGAAGATATCAGGAATAAAAGAGAAACCCTACAGAGAACTGCTAGGGATCTTGATTTCTCATTGAATCAAATAGATCGAAGGCTTCCTGTTTCTAGAATGGCGATGGGGACTTTTTCTAGCCCAACGCGATCTAAAGAAGCTCGTTATGAAACGATGTTGAGGCAATATGAGATATTGGAAAATCAATATAAATCTTTGGCACAACGACCAGAAACAAAAGCCCAAGCTGTAGCATTACAGCCACAGATATTAGAGTTGCGCTCAGAAATCGCAAGGCTCTCGCCAGATATAAATATTGGCGGGTATCCTCAAGGAAAGTTAAAGATTGCTCCAGTTAAAGCACTGGAAGCAAAAACGCTGGGTGCTCCGGCTTTACAACCTTTAGAGCGCGAAGGATACGTTTTTAATCCAGAAACAAATCTTCTGGAGCCTACTGAAGAAACAATAAAGAAAGAATTAGGAACAAACACTGGTGCAGTCTTACAAACAGAACAAGCGGATTATGTTCCAAAATTTTCTGGTCAAATGGTATCTGGATTGCCATTCGCAGACCAATCATTGGAAAAGCCACTCGAAAATCCACGTTCAGAAATCGAGGCAAACAGCGCAAGACCAGCAGATGGAGTTCTTTCTGCAGAGAGAATGTTGTTGCCGCAAGAAGAGCCACAACAAGATTTTGGAGTTTCCGGAACACGGTTCGAGGATTTATCAGAAGGTGCACTCGCGGCACTCGGCGGAGCAAGCAACCTTGGGTACGCTATGGAGATCGCAAAAGCACTACAACCAGAATACAAAGGGATTGATCCGGCTTTGTTGGCGTTTCAGTTCTTCACAAATATGGCAGCAGAGGCAAGCAAGCCAGGAGCAACAGCTCTAGGAGCTGCAAGCACAGCTTCATTGGAGCCAGCCAAGTATCTGATGGAAGATTACAAACGTAAAAGAGATGCTGAAGATGCCTTAACGGCTAATGCCTTAAAAGTTGCAGAATTTATAAAGCCAGAAAAAGGCACAGGTGTTGGCCAGAATTTCAAAAAAATTGGTCCAGTGACTAATGAAGACGGAACTTTGGTCAGGAACACAGAAGGCGCAGTAATGTTCCGGTATCAAGTAACCGATAATGCTGGCAACCCGATCGGGGTAGTAGATCAGCCAGACCCAGGAACAATTGAAAAGCCAGATAGAACTATTAAGACTGTTGGTTCAGGAACTCTGGCAAAATACATGACCCGAGAGGATGCGATTGAGTTCGTTAAAGGTCAAGGGATGTCGGAAGAAAATACGAACTTCCAAACAAACGTCGATATGTTAACTGCACCGAACGACGAGATGGTTGGCAAAACTATCACAGACGGTGGTGTTTATTTAGAGATTGTCCCACTCGCGAAAGGTGGTGAAGTAATCAATCTTCAGCTAACACCATCAAAAACTGCTGCAGCACCTTATTTCACAACGTATGTAGAAAAGCGTCTGCCGCTGATTGCAAAAGCAACAGACACATATAATACAACTGCTCGTGAAGTTCTTCCGAGGGTTGACGAAGCTATGTTGTTGCTGAAATCCGGTAAAGTGCAAACAGGAAGATTACAGCAAGCATTGTTGCCACTCAAGCAAACATTTAATCAGTTGTTTGGTATAAATGATCCTGAGATTATGGGACTTGAATCATTACAAGCAACCTCTAATTTCTTGGCTCCAAAAATGCGTCCAGTCGGTTCAGGTTCAACTTCCGACATGGAATTCCGTGCATACCAGCAAGCTGCATTATTTATCGGCAACACTCCCGAAGCTAACTACATCTCTCTGTACGCTTTCAAAAAGATGGCAGAAAACGGGGTACGTCTGAATCAGCTCGAGCAAGAATTGCTGACTTCTGGTGAATATAACAACATGGCAGCTGTTAACAAACAGCTTAATAATTTCGATTCTGGAATATTTGAAAAATACACAGGCGACCCAGACGATCAAAAAGCTGTACAAAAGTGGTACGACAGTCTGCCAGACGGAGCTGTTATCATAAACAATGATATATTCGACACAGACGACATTTACATCATTAAAGGTTGGGGTGAATAATGGCAATACCATTACCAAAAGGTGCAGTCGGAGCAAGTGCGAGCAAACGCGCTGAATCAGAAAACGAAGAAGATCTGACACTTGACGAGCAGATTGAAGAAGGCATTGAAGAATTCACCACAAACTTATCAGAGCTACCAGAGAATCTGCTCACAGTTAGTGATGACGGAGAGCTAGAGTTCCCGAATGTCCCTTCAGCAACCGAGATAAATTCTGTTGGATTTTTCGAGAGCCTTATACCTAACATTGAAGGTATGTTTGTGAGAGATGATTTCGGCAAAGCTGAAATTATAGAAAAAGCGTTCAAAGGTGATAAAAGGTTTGGTGGTATTTATAAAGATAAATACGCAAACCCGATGTTGGTCTGGGAAGGTGCTCCGTATTACGTTAATAAGCCAGGATTCGGGTTGCCAGATTTGGGAACTTTCACCGGAGAGATAATTAAATACCTACCAGCTACTAAATTCGTTGCTGGGGCAAAAAACATAGCACAAACTATCGCTAGGGGTTTACCGACTTACAGCGCAACAGAAACAGCAGGACAAGCACTTGAGTCTGTACTCACTCCAGAAACCACAAGGGCAAAAAGTAAAACAGCAGGCGACATTGCAAAAGAATCAGCAACCGCAGGTGTTGTTGGAACTGGGGTTGACGTTTTGTTGCCACCAGTTGCAAAGCCAATAGTCCAAGGTGTTAAAGCCGTAACCAGAGAAGGTGCAAAACAGGCTCGTAAAGTTTTCCCAGATTTTATACCGGAGAAAGTTCTGAGCAAAGCTGTACTTCAAAAATCCAAATACCCATTGACACAAGGTCAGCGCACTGCCCCGTTGCCTGAGCGTGGACCAACAGAGAAAGTTACTGCACAACTTGAGCAAGAAGATATTTTACGTCATGCACCTTCAACCGATGAAGCAGGTTCGCTAATAATCCGTGGCTTTGACGAGAAACAGCTCGATCAGATTAGAGCAGATGCAACCGAACTACAAGAAGAGTTTGGTTCTGGGACTATGTCTGGTTTACGAAGTGTAGAAATTCCACCTGCTGCAGCCGAATCAATACAGAACATAGGCGTTGCACAATCTCAGGCTCTTAAAGAAAGAGCCAAGTTGGCTTACCAAACTGTTAAAGAAGCAGACATGCAACCTATAATGACGCGGGAAGGCATATTACAGACTTCCAAAAACATTATAGATATGATAACAAAAGGTGGCGACGAAGGCTTGGGTATAACTGCTCGTGAACTTGCAGACATGCCTTTGTTACGCAGAGAGCTAGAATATCTTAAGAAGATAAGCAAAATCGCCGGTAACACACGCTTCAAAGGTCAACCGCTCAGAGTTCTTCACGGATACCAGAAATCTCTTAACAGAGCTGCACGTTCCGCACAACAAGGCTCTCCAGAAGCAATGGCATTGAACCGTATTAAAGGTATGGTGGACAGCGCGATCTTTGATGGAATTGAAAAAGGAATTATGGCTGGGGATGAAGCAATCCTTCAGGAACTCAAGTCTGCAACAGAGCTTTACAAACAATACATGAATCTGATAGGAAAAGGTGGTGGGAAAGATACGCAGGAAAAAGCAGCAAACAGGATACTACAAATGATCACGAATCCTAACTCCACTCCACCCCAGATTGTTAATGCTTTGTTCGGTCATGCAAAGTTTAATCCAAACCAGTCAATGATTCTGGTCATAGACAAATTAAAGAACAATCTTCCAGACGGAACTGCGGAAGAAGTTATGGCTTTGCTGAAAGATGGGATACTTGAAAAAGCATTTTCTGGTTCTGGCAAGTCCGGACTCACAAGAACTAACATTGTTAATAATTATGACGACATTTTTATTAAGAACAGAAAGATTATTGAAGCCATATTCACTCCTCAGGAAATAAAACAAATTCAGGCTTTCCGCCAGAATGTTCTCCCGACACTTTGGGCCGAGATTAAATTGAACCCTCCTGGGACTGGTTACATTACTCTTTCAGGTATGGCACATAAAGGTTTGTTGAAATATGCTCAGTTAGTCCCGATAGTTGGCACCGGCACTATTCCTGCTATTCAACAGATAAGATCATCTTCAATTGCTATGGACGCAATCCGGCAGCAAGTCAACAGGATGAACAGACCTCTGTTCTCTGGCGCGATACAAGCAACGGTGCGTCCAGAAACCGTAGAGACAATGAGCAGACCTTATAATTCCAGAACTCTTAAAGATATAGTGAACGATGCGCCACCTTCCTTGCTCAGAAAGCTGGAAGAGAGTGCTACGCTTCTTCCGTAATTATATCAGCGAGCTTTGCCCAGTCGCCTTGGTCCATTCTTCCGAACTTTTTAAACACTAGGCAGTCAAGGAACTCTGGAACGGTGATTTTCTCGTAAACCTTACGAGCATCACTGCCTTTAATCATGCCGACAAAGTCTTTGCCGATTCTGATCAATATCCAGCATCTGCCTTTCAGCTCGTCGTATTCGTTTAACCAGAAAGACTGATTCAGCCTTAACCCGACGCAGATCTTGCTCTTTGGCCAGTCGTCGAGGTATTTAAGTTCTATCCAGCCAGATTTGCCGTTGCGGATATAATGAACATCGGGCATCCCCTCAGAGACTCGATTCTCGACGCGGTACATTTTAACATCTGGTAAAGAACTCCGTACATAATTCCAAAAGTTACGTTCACTCATCGTCCATTAAAAACAGGGATATCGGGTCTTTGGTGATAACATCGGCTAGGTTCTTTTTGCTACGCAGAGCTTTGATGATTTTCGTGTCTACGGTTTTGGGTGCTTCTAGGTCAATGTAGGTTACATTGTTCTTGGTACCGATACGGTGACATCGATCCTCAGACTGAAGCCGAGTCTCTAGGTCAAAGCTGTTAGAGTAATAAACCGCATAATCTGCCGCAGTCAGCGTTAAACCAATTCCACCAGATTGCGGTTGTCCTACAAAATACCGTATTTTTGGATCGTTCTGAAAACGCTCTACGGCGTCCGCTCTGGCGTCGTTGGACACTTCTCCATGGTAAGCAACAGCCAAACTCCCTAGCGCATGCTCTATAGCCTTTAAATCGGCTTTAAATCGTGCCCATATAATCACCTTTGAGTCAATGTCACTTAAAATCTCCAAAAGAGCGTTTAATCTTGGGTTTTTATCCTCAATTGGTTTTACCTCAGTTTCTGTCGGGAACCACCCGCAGACAATCTGTTGTAAACGCAAAAGCCGAGTTATTGTCGCAGGAGCATCAATCTGCTCACCCTCGAGTTCTGCAATGTAGGTTTTGCGCATTTGGTCGTAGAGTTTGCGTTGTTTTTCCGATAACTCCACTGGGTAACGCTGATATATTTTATCTGGCAGGTCTAAGCAGTCTTTTTTAAGAACTCGGAAGGAATGCCCCTCGATGTTCTTGGTCAGCTCGTCCACATTCTGATAAGCCACAATCTGCTTGTTCTCAAAACCACCCATGATGCAATATCTGGCTTTAAAACTGTAAAAGCTGTCGTAGCCCAATATCTGCGGATCCAAAAACTTAAACTGGCTGTAAATGTCCTCTGGTCCTTTTGTGACAGGGGTTCCGGTCATGATCCGGCGGTATTTACATAGGTTAGACAACTTGGTGATGACTTTTGTGCGCTGTGCTCCTGGACGTTTAATTCTTGAGCTTTCGTCCACAACGAGCAGAACCTGATTGGCTAGCATTATTTTATTGATCAGATTAACAGCATTTTTGCTCACAAACGCTTCAACATTGAAAGTGAACACTTTCATTTTATCGTGTGTGTTCATTACCTCTTCAAAACGCTCGGTGTCTTTTTTCTTCATCCCTGAGTAATAATACACAGACTCGTACGGACACCAATCCGGCAAGTGCTCCGGTATCTCTTTCCGGATCCAGTTCCGGTGAACCCCGTTGGGTGCGATTACAACCATGCAATTAATCTTGCCAGCCCCATACAAATATGCGGCATTGTCAATGATCACTTTTGTTTTACCAGTTCCTTGCTCCATCAACAACGCAAATGTCTCGCTGTCTCGGCTCATGTAAAAGGCTTTACGCTGGTGGTCGAAGGGCTTGGTCTTAAATTTAAAGTCGTCCTTTTCTGGCAAAGGTGCAGTTTTCCGTTCTCGGATCTCTTCGGTACTTTTTAGCTTTGTAATGTATTCATCCAGTATATGGGAAACAGAAGCATCCCATTTTGCTTCTGGCCAGAACTTACGGATATGATCTATGTTTGCTCCGGTTGCGGCAAACATTAACTCTCTGCCAACCCATTTTTTGAATCCTGGAAGCGCAGAGAGCCTTTGAACAGTTTCGGAATTAAGCGGTGTTTTTGCTAAACAATAATTTCTGCTAGCTTTTGTTATGAGCATTAATGTACCAGTCGTATGTCTTCAAACGAGTGCTCCCACTCTTGTGGCTCTTCAAAGCCGGATGTTACTTGGAGTTCCATTTGGTCGGCGATTTCTTTCTCGCTCGGCATATTGTCTGGGTCGCATTCGACCTCGACTAAAACATCGTAGTAAATCCGCTTGACCACAGTTCCGGTGAACTTATGAAGTTTTTTCATGCTGCCTCCTTCATGACTTCAATTAACTTTGGTCTTTTGAGTATAGTTGATTTTTCTTCGTTGTAAATATCGTGTTTGGCGACAAGACCAGCAATCTTGATCTTGCCACCTTTGATAACATTTTGACGGAAATAAAATCCTGTTTCGTCTTTAACCTCTTCATCCAACCAGCTTGCATTGGTGAATGTTTTAACAACATTTCCATTTTCGTCAACCATGATCAGCATAGTTGATCCACCAAACTTGGTGCTAACGTTCTTGCGCAAAACAACTTTAAGTTCGATCTCGATCTTCTCACCAACTGTGCCGACGAACTCTGAAGTCTTTTTCTCAACAACTGGCTTTGCAACTTTTTCTGGGATTGAAAGAACACCCTCTTCGCAAAGCTGTTGAACAGCAACCATAGTTAATTTAAAAGTAGGCTGTTTGATTCTGATATTGACTTCTTCAGACTTTAACCATTGCATGTACTGAGGGTCTTTCTCGACGATTTCAGAAAAAGTTCTGCCACGATATTTACCGAAGTTAATGATCTGGTGCTCTTTAATGAAAGCTATAACACGATTGTTGAGTAACTCGTTATTTTTGTGAGCACGAAGATCAAAGTCAGCATACCCAGTCAACAAAGAACCAGTTCGGGATGCATATTGTTCAGCCATCTCATCAGCTTTTTTAGGGTCTGTTGAAAGATTCTTAATGTATCTGTCGCTGAACATCCAACCATTATTTGGGTCGGTTGAATAAATAACTTTTCTCAATGTGTAGAACCCAGTTAGCTCGCCTGTCCCGATGTAAACTTCACGCTTGATATGGTCTGTCATTTTGCTTTCCTTTCTCAGTATTTATAATAATTATACTGTATTCCGCCACTTATTAAAACAAATTTCTTCATGTTTTAAAACAAAGGTTTACAGGGATATTTCCCCTCTTTTTGAGGGGATTTCCCATCAGAATCTGGGTCTGCTCAGGATCGGGAAGAAGTATTTCACGAACCTGTTCTTGTGCTCAGACTCACTTATGTGTTTCCACTCCCCAGCTGTCCAGCTGTCGGTTATGCTGTTGTCCCTGCCGTCGACCAATACCCAGTGGTTCCCCACACAAACGATGTACAATTTATTGTCCATGTTCTCGCGCAGGTAGTGGTAGAGTTTTTTACGTTTTGTTGGGCGTTCGACTTTTCCAGAATCGACCCCGAACTGCTCCAGAACAGCTCGGCACTGCCAGTGTGAAGTTCCGGCAACGTGGCGTTTGCCGGTGTGAGTGCGGAAAGCCTGATAAGAGGTCTCGTAGTCAATCTTGGCTACTGCTGCAACTACGTATGGTCCACACCAAGTTCTCCTACGTGTTCCGTAACAGTCGAAAACTTCGCGTTTCTGTGGTGCTGGTTTTTCCATCTTTTGTTCCTTTCTCAAAAATCGGGAAACATTTCCCAATACATTAATTATACTTTTTTCTGCCAGAGAAAGCAACACTTTGCTTACAGCCCTTACGGTTATTAGGTTTTTAAATTCAATCACTTGTAAAATTTATTCGAGCTTCCTCCACTTTTCAACATAAATCTTACGGAATCCAGCTCTTAAATTCCCTTTTATCAAGTACCAATCTCCAATGCGTCCATCCTCGACTATTTGTTTACCGATTTTACTGTACTTGAAACGGTCAATGGTCGCGATGATTGGACCAGTGTCATCCTCAAAAGTCATGTTCAGCCATAGATTGTTCGAATCAACCCGACGACCGCCACGCTTTGCGAGGTTGACGGTTTCGTTCATGTCTCGTAAGTTTTTCTCTTTCAGCTTACCGAAAAACACAAATGTTCCTGGAGTGTCTGCGTCGAGTTTTTCAATGTCAGTGATTTGTGTACGGATGTTGTACTTTTCCGGATCACGCTTTATGTGACCGAACTTGCGGTCGCACTCGAAAATATCGTCATATGGGGTTGTGCCCTCGTTCAGCAGTTTTTCCTGACGTGGTGTCAATGGTTGTTTGAGTTTTCTGCGCTCAACAATGTCCTCTGCCATTTTTGGACCAATGCCTTTAATACCGCCCAGCCCACCAATCAGCTCTCCATCCTGCACAGACCAGTTTTGCTTCGACTTGAATTTATCAAACGGTTTATAGCCCAGACCCTCTTTCACCACTTCACGTAAGAGACGAACCGCTTGCTCATCATCTTTAACGTTACGCAAACACGCAGCAGCAAACTCAAGAGGAAATCTAGACTTAAGAACACAGCACCAATAAGATACAAGCCCATAAGCAATGGCATGAGAGCGATTAAAAGCCCAACTGCCCATAGTGTTGATATTATCCCAAATGCGCTGGGCTTGTTCCTCAGATATTCCATTTTCAGCTGCACCAACTTTGAACCTTTCCCAGAATGTGTCAAAATATTCCTTTCCGTAAGATTTGGACATCGCTTTGCGCAAAGTCGAAACATCCTCCCATGACAACTTGCCAACATCGCGTGCAATCGTCATGACCTGTTCCTGATAAACAACAACCCCGTTGGTGACTTTTGTTATTTTTTCAGTTAATGGGTGCAAATACTCCACCGGAGCTTCACCAGTGTGACGTTTAATATACTCGGTTGTGCCTCCGGAGTTAAGTGGTCCAGGACGCGCCAAAGCTGTGATTGCGGCAATGTCCTCAAAGCTATGAACCTTCATTTGGTGAGTGACGGATTGTAGCGCATAGCCCTCGAACTGGAAAATGCCTGCGTACTTGGCAGTGTTTAAAACTTCAAATGCAGCTTCATCCTGCAAAGGGTAATTGATCAGCTTGTCTCTGTCCCACCCTACTTGATCAAGCACATCCTGCAAAACAGAAAGTGTGCGCAATCCGAGTGCATCAATCTTCAACAGATTAAGTTCTTCAGCATCTTTTTTATCAATCTGTGCTGCACCTGTCTGACCAGAAACAGAACAGTACTCACTCACTGGGTGCTCAGTTACAATAATCCCTGCGGCATGAACCCCGTTGTGCCGAGCGTGGTTTTCCATATCTGCGGCAACTTTCATCTGTGGGTATTTTTCCAGCACAGCCCTGCCAACATCCAATTCATTAAATGTGTCCAGGATACAAAACGCGGCACGTGAATCTCCAGAGCTACGCTCTATAATTGCACCTTTCAAGTCGTTCACTTCCCAAGACGGGATGCCGAGCTCTTTGGCAACTTCTGCGATTGTGCTCTTGGCTTTGTAACGGGAAACTGTCCCCAAGTGTGCAACTTTCTCTGCACCGTATTTAGCTCGCAAATATTCAAATACCATTTCTCTTCGATCATCCTGAAAATCAATATCAATATCTGGCAAGTCCTCACGAGTGATATCGATGAAACGCTCAAACAACAAATCATGTTCAATTGGGTCAATGTCGGTTATGTCAATCAAATAACAAACCAGAGACCCAGCTGAAGAACCACGCGCTGGTCCGACCAACATATGTTGCTTTGCGTACTTGATCATATCCGCGATGACGTAAAAATAATCTTCAAAGTTTTTCTGCGCAATCATATCCAGCTCACGCTTGAGCCTTGCGGCATAAACCTCGTCGTCCAAATTTATATTTTTACGCTTTGCACCTTCCTCACACATTTGTAGCAAAGTCTTCTGGCTGTGGAAGGAAACCATCTGTGCGGTCGGTAGATTAACATCGCACATCTGTGCAATTTTGTAAGTATTCTCCAGTGCAATCTCAGGTGCCCAAGGGAGTGCATCTCTCCACTCCCATTCATTTAAAACGTGCATCGGGGCAGTACGGTCTGTGCGGTTTTTACCAACCAGCACCTCGTACGCTTTTTTGTCTCTCACTGTTGGGTAAAAATTATCTGAAGTCGCCACAACCTGAAAACCTTTTTTCTCTGCAAACTCCAGAGCCTTGCGTGAGCTCATTGGGTTCAGCTCTATGAAAAGGTTTTCTTTCTTTGTTAACGGTAACAAACCCCAATCCGGTGTTGTTCCGCTCAGCATAATGATGTTTTCACTCACATCGAACAAATCATCGTACCCAAGCCGAGGATAATAATAAAAATGTTCTTTGTCAGTGCTCTTTGTCACCAGCTTGTAAATTTCTGTCAGCCCAGCATTGTTACGGGCGATGAAAGCCATCTCGTTGGCGGGTTGCTTGGAACGTTCTGTTGCATCTCCAACAACAGGAATCTCAACCCCGAACAGAGGCTTTTTGCCAGCAGATTTGCAAACCTTGCTAAAGTTTACATGACCCCAAGTGCCAGAATCACATATCCCGATTGCATCTCCGCTGACAGATTCTACTATTTTATTAACCGAGCCGAACGCTTTACGGAAACAGTACTCAGTTCTGACTCGGATATTGATCATGGGAAAAGTATAACCGCAACCAACACAGCTATAAAATTAATAACTATTGGATCCATCAGATGTGCCCTTCCTTTCTGTACCATTTTAAAATTTTCACTGTTGCTTCAACATCCGCAATCGAACGGTGTGCGCCAGTGTGCTCTTCCCCAGTAACCTCGAAATAAATATCTCCGAGTTTACGGAACTTGCCCCAAACAGACTTGCTTATTTCCATAGTGCAAATATGATCTGGTGGCCATGGGAACTTTGTAATCTTGTCTATCCTTTCTAGTTCGAACCGCAGTATTCTACGGTCGAAAGATAAATTATGCGCCACGAGCTGACTTTCGCCAAGGAAAAAATCACACAATGTTTTGTAATTCCCTATGAAAGGTTTTTCATCCTTCAGCATTTCGTCGGTGATGCCTGTGATCTTGGTGATCTGAGGATCTAACTCATGACCAGGATTGCAGAAAAACTCCAACCGAGCAACCTCGTTCAGATCTGCGTCGAGTTTCAATCCACCAAACTCGATGATCTTCGGTTGTATTTCTAGGTCAGAACCTTCTGCTTTTGGCAAGCCGGTCGTTTCCAAATCATACACTATCATCAGCAGTTTTCCTTTTGAAGCCAGATGGCTTTTTCTTGGCCAAACAAACATCACATCGCCAATGTCGTTGCCCGTTCTTCAACAATATTCTTTTGAATGCTGGACGAGTCCTACAGCCTTGACAAGTTTTGCTGGTTTCGCCGTTAATTATTAATGTCATGATCCAAAGACTCCAACATGAACGCATAAACTCCCATATCGTGGACTGAATCAATATGAGTGTCTGGCCAATTTTGAGCGTACCGCGTCAACTTGGCAACAATCATGTTAACAATCCCGAAACGATTCCACTCCTCCTCAGTACGCAGAGTTATACCATCCGGAAACAAAGCTGTCATAACTTTTCCGTGCTGAAGGTAGTTCTGCCCGTAGACTTTGCTCCGCTCTCGGAAAGTTTCCAGAGCTTGTTCCATGCATTGTTCAGGAGTCATAATGTTCCTTTTCTTTGTTCATTGCTTCAATCAGCCCTTGCCGGTATCCGTCTTGCCAACCTTCAGAGTATGCAGTTTGCCAACTCATGCCTTCCTCTTCTCGGTCGATGTAAGTTCTCTCGATTGCTTTTTCTAAATTGTAACGCATCGTGCCAACAATGTCGAAAACCCGCGCAACCTTTTCCCCGTCAAGTTCCAAATCATTTCCGTTCAATTTAAGTTCTGGCATCACATATCTCCTGGAGCAACTTGTAAACAATGAACACCTTCCCCACGCCACATGTCCACACAACTGCTTTTGTCCTCAAGCACAAACCAAACATCTTTGTAATTAAAATTGTCCTGAAAGATTTTTTGTTTGCAGTCTGCGTCTGAAAGGTGATTGTCGTTTGGTCTCATCAGCAATCTGTCGTAAGGTATATCGTTCAGCTTCAACCAACGCTCGGTCTCTGTCCGGTTGCGCTCAGTTCTCGCAGTCATGATAACAACCTCTGTCTCTGGGTCTTTTAACCTACGCAGTATGTTGCAGATGGCTTCAATCGGTCTGTCTTTAATTCCTTCTGCGTTGAATTGTTCATACTCACGCTTTTTATAGAGCTCAACCCTATGACCATAATCCCCTAACGTACCGTCTAAATCTGAAATAATTACGCGCTTATCCACGATGGAGCCTCTCTGTTTGTGTACTTTGTTGCAAAAGAAATTTTTTCACCTACAATGTAATCGCGGTACGCTTGCACTGCGCGGTTGGGGTGTTGTTTGTATTGATCCGGCATACACTGTGGTGGTTGAGTCCAAGCAACGTCCGGAATGTTTTTGGGTAACTCTTTAAGAGCTTGTAACAGCTTTTGCTCGGTCTTGTGGACTTTGCCGTAACGGTGAGTGTACTCTTTGCAGAGCGATGCAAAAAGCTCATAAGCCCAACGGTAATGTTTGATTGAAGAACGTACCCAAACTGCTGACGGGTGATTCTTGTGAGTGGACTTGTACATACCGAGCGCGTCTGCGTTGGTGTCGCCGTCCAACTCTCGGTGTGCGGTGCTGAGCAACTGCGCGGTCTCGAGAATCATCTTAACACAATGCTTGTCACAGTGTGCTATTGCTGCAAGAGGCGCGTAATGGTGTAGATAAAATATGTTCATCTTTTGTTCCTTTCTCAGAAAATTTCAATGTCAATATTGTTTAATGGCGTCTCACCAGATTCATGATCCTTTAACAGCTTTTCAATTTCTTTCAAAACCGAAGCAGAATCATCACAACGTATCGGATATTTGAACCCGAGCTCATTAGTGAAAAACACTATGAATTTTTCCATATTTTTCCTTTCTCAGTAAGAACCATTATTATACTCTGTAATTGATCAAAAGAAAAGCCTGAAAACCCTTCTCAGGAGCCCAGTTTTCTTGCGTTTACTCAGCAGGTACTGGACTGTCTTTTTGCCCTGCCAGCCCATCTCCTCGGCTATTTGTAGGTAGGTTTTGCCCTGTTTACGGAGAGCGTGGACCTTATCAACACAAGCCTGATCATATTTGAAACTTTTGTATTTGGACATCATTTTCTCCTTAAATGCTGTATGGACACCAAGAATTAAAAACATACCTCTGAACATATTTGCAATCATAATCCATGCAGTACGTTCCTACATATTTGAACCCTTGCGCAGTGGAAACTCCCTCGCACCGCAACAGCGTGGCGGACATGGCAGGGATCGCAACCGAACAATACAGAACAGCAATAGCTAACAACTTTTTCATAAATCCTCCTATGGGTTAAGTGCTTTGTACATGGATGGTGCAGCCCACTCAGTGGGTGTCAAAAACGGTTCAGCCCATGGGTGGACTTTAACAACTTCCCCAACCATCAGCTTGAACACTTCTTGGTACTCGCCTTGCGCACGTGGTGAGAGCCGAGACTTGGCCATTTCACTCAGTGTGCGCAGATTGAATTTTGCAACGATGTTTGTATGAATGTTTGTCGGTAATACACCGCGAGCATCCTCAGCCGGAACTATCTTGCGTAGTTTTTGGTAGTAGATGTTGATTGTTTTCATACACTCGTCGTAATACGTTTTTGCATCTTCGTTTTCCTCGATGCGTGGCGGAGTGTAATAACTGAAACCAGTCATATCAACTGTGCGCTGAGACTGCTGTGCGTACGAGCCTTGTCTGGTGCGAACGAACTGGTGGGTGAATCCTCGGGTCACATCTCTCACATTAAAAGTGTAATCAATGAACTCCCAAGAGGAGCGGATTGTTTTAAGCATATAATCCAACTCCTCTTGTTTCTGTTCTTCAGTCCAATTGGAAATTTTCTTGTACGCATCGTCGTCGTTCATTAAGCGAGTGTTCTTGGTGAACAACAACAGATTAACTGCATCATCGGTGTAACTTATCAACTCAACCTTCATTTTATTTTCCTTTCTGAGAATGCATCCAACGTGAATAGTCAGATTCTTTCGAGACGAACTCGTCTATGATTTTTAAATCCTCAACAACATCATCCATTAACAGCTGTCGCCAAGTGGCAAACCGCCCAACGGAGTAAATGTTGTGTTTGGTGGTCATTTCAAAAATAAACTGCTTGCGTAACCGTTCGTCGATTGGTCGGATCTTCCCGAACTCCTGAGAAGATTCTTTTATATCGACGAGCTTGGTTGGCTTTATACCGAAATCATCCATCAGCGTGATCATTGTGTGCTGTCCAGCGTTCATGTTAGGCTTGCGGATGAATTCAGATATCACCGTATCACCCACGACTGAAACTCGGTAGTGATCTGTGATTGGGTCAGGGTAGTAAACGGTTTGGTGAACCGCGCACTCCATGTCTATAATGCGTGCAGTCTGTGTGTAGATTTTTTGCTTAGGGAACTCTGGCACATCTGGCCAACCAACAATCTTCATCAGTATCGGCATCGGTATTGTGGAGATGATTGGGGTGTTGTACTTTTTTGCATCCTCTATCGACTGCATCGTCATTGGATCATTGTACAATATGTTGCAGTTTTTAGACATTGCGCTTATGAGTTCCCAAGGAGCAATGTAACGGTCAACCGGATCCAAATTGCTGATCGAACGGCTCAGTATCGCACCTGTGACTTTTTGTGAATACAAATTGCTCAAGAAAAGATTCGGCGTTGTCACGAGTTTGCCATCGTACTTGATTGCTTTGTGAACGCGAACTTTCCTGAACGGTATGTTACAGGCTGTGCCGACTTTGTCAGTTCGGAACCGCAACAGAGCTCCATGGTTGTTTGGCAGAGAACCTTGCGACTCACAAATGGTAGGATCAAACCTACGCAAAGCGTGTGCCGCCAACAGACCTGCCAATCCTGCTCCATAAATAAACATCAATTAACCTCGACATTCCCTTTTTTAATATCCCAAGCCAAGTCTTGCAACCTTCCACCTTTCGAGACAAACATCTCGTAGCTGATTGGGGAGTTGTCGATAATTATTTGCAAAGATGTGTAACCGTGCGTGTCTTTGCGACGATTGTTGTCTTGAGTTTTGGCTACGAGGTTTTTCCCTGCGTAACCAGATTTGCGTCCACGTGTGCTTCCGCTTTTGACTTGTTTAACTTTAACTTCTACGACTTCCATAGTTTTACCTTTCAGTCTTTGTTTAATGTCGAGCAATTCCTCATGAGCTGATTCCCAACTAAATTGGATATTGCCTGTTTTGTGAAACTCGTGCCAATCTCTTTTGTATTTCTTTTTGAAAACTTTAAGATCAGCACTGATGTGTACGTAGCCACGAGGCAACTGCTCCACGCTTATTTGCATGGAGTCAGCTAGCTTCTGGCAGTTTTGTTTTGCGCTCATGTTAGTCTAATCTTGACTGTGGGTAAGCGTCAATGTTGTTCTTTCTGAGCACCTCGGAGAATGCTTGTGCGTAGGCGCGTTTGCGTTCATGGCTTTGATTAAATTCATTAACCCAAATTGTGTACCCAGTCTCAAACTGAGACTTGCGCCCAATGTTGTTGTCTTTCAGAAACTTCACAAACTTACCGCGTGCTGGGTGGATTTTAATCCAAGCAAATCCACACAACCCATCACTAACAACTTCACGCTGTGGTTGGTTGTTGCTGTCGGTCCAAGTCACAATCATCGGTTGTGGCGTATGACGTTGTCCGGCGATGATTCCTGCATTGTGCGCTTCTAAATAAATCTCGGCTGCTTTACGCATGTTAAGTTCCTTTCTCAAAAAAGACAGTTAATTCTGTCAGTTTAATAATTATCTCTTAATTCTGTCAAAAAGAAAACAATTTTAATCAATTTTATTTTCATTTAAAAACAAAGAGTTATCATTAAATTTCATAGTGCCTCAGACCTCTTGGTCTGATTAACATCAGATTTTGACGAGTTCTGGTCACTGCCACATACCAAACTCGGTTCTCCTCATCCTTGTGAGAGTTCTCCCAACTCAGCTTGCCCATGTCGGTGATTAACGCAACGTTGTCTGCCTCGCCACCTTTTGATTGATGAATGGTGGATATTGTGATCCTTGGTTTCTCGAAAAACTTCTCCCCATTGCGTAAACATGACCGTAGATACTCACGCTCGTCTGGGGCAATCCCGCGCAACATCCGCATCCAATCAAACTCCCGAGCTGCATCCGGAAAACCAAAATCTTTAAAAACGTATGTGTCTTGTTTTTTCAGCCTCGGTTTTTCAATCAGAAACTGAATCATGTTTTTATATTCGAACAGTGTGATCTTTCCACCACTGCGTAACCGTTCCCAACTCAATATGGCGCGAGTCTCTTCAGTCTCCAAAGAGTTTTGTCCGTTGTATAAATATGCGTAGCCTTGCTGTCGAGCAGACAGTCTGAAGCGATTCAGTAGGTACTTGCTCCGGCTCATGCAAAGCCATGTGCCATCTTTTGCGAAATCGATTTGTTGCTCATCTGCGATGTACTCGACTGAGCCAGCATCTGTGCGTGGTGACCATGGTTTCACATAACGATTTTTAATCCTACTGACAATGTTGAGTGCGAGTTTGTGAACCGAACGCGGGATGCGGTAACTTTGCGGGAGTATCTTACGGTCTCCAGATAAATTTAAAAACTTGTTAACATCTGCACCAGCCCAACCAAAAATTGCTTGGTCATCGTCGCCGGCAATGTAAACTTCCTTGGCACAGGATGCGGCTTTGATTGCCATTTTGTATTGTAGTGAGCTCAGGTCTTGTGCTTCGTCAATGATGCAAATGTCGATGTCGAGTTCGGTGTTGTAGGATTCGAGCATGTCGGTGAAATCGAACAGACCTAACTCTTTTTTATATGCACGCAAAGATCTGTCGTATTGTCGAGCTGCATGAAGTGTTAAATCGTTCACAGAGGTTATATGGTATTGATCCTCAACAGAACGTAACCCAACACGCGCCAAACTCTCGATGCGTGAACATTTATCTCCCAGCCCATCACCAGTGTGAATCCCCAAGTCTTCATCGTAGATGCCTCTGAACTCAACCCCGAGTGCTTTGCCAAGTTTGCGGTAATGGTTATCAGTCATGACCTCGTCGCGCTGTAACCCCAGCTCTCTGAATGCCAACGAGTGCAACGTTCTGAAAAACGGGAAGCGTGCCTCGTCGAATCCGAACTGTAACATTGCTCGCTCTTGTGCCTCGTATGCAGCTTTGCGGGTGAACGCCAAGTAAGCAATGCGCTCTGGCGGAACACCACGTGTTAATGCATCTTCAACAATGCGTAGGAGCGTAGTTGTCTTGCCAGTTCCTGGCGGACCAAGTATTACTTGAACGTGTCTCATTCTTTGTCAGCGTGATAAGAATTATTTTTAATCCAACGCATGAAAGAAAGAAACTTCATCATTGACTCTTTAACATCTTTTTCCATTGGCCAGAGTTTTACAAAATCTTCGTCGAGATATTGTGCGACAGATTTCATGTGTCCGACTATCTCGGAAACTTGCCTTGGTGATAAACTAGTCCATAGTTCGTGGTAAGTTCTCATGGTGTTAATCTCCCAAATCATTTTTTCGATCTTGGATCGGTCTCTTGGGTCCATCATCAGAACTGCTCCTGTACGGCAGTTGGTATTTCTAAATCATCCTCGTCGTCGTAGAACTCTGGTGCTGGAACCGACCATACTTTAACTGGTTTGGACTTAATTCGAAAAGTCTTCCGGTCTCCACCAGATGAGCGCAACCAACTCCACACCTGATGCTGAGAGGGGTATCTGAAACGTCTTCCTTCGAGATATATAAATAAGTCCTCGGAGCGGAAGTAGACTTTGCCCTCGTCTGGGTCATGCCATGGCTTGGCGTTCATAATTTCGTCGCGATGTCTTGCTTGAACTTTTCCAGTTAAGAACGAGTCCAACATTTTCTCAAACTGACCTTGTGGCGATGCGTCGTCTGGGTCTTGTATGACTTCAACAGTGTTAAGCAATTCGTTAATGCGTTGCTCCCAACGTTGTGCAGGCATTTTTGCTGGGCACTTGTTCAGTTTCTCAACGCATATTTTTTGCAACTGGCTTTGGTCGAGGAGTTGTTGGGTTGTGACCTCGATGCGCTCGCCTTGTATCTCTAAGTACCAGCGCACAGAACTGCGGTTCTCGGTTTCGTACTTTGTGATTGCGTCGATCTCAATCGCCAACCCACCACCAACACCACCAATCCCGAACTCACGCTTCATGCACTTGGACTTCTCACAATAGTTACAGATTGGTGCTTGCTTACAGGTGTATGCGTAATCTTTTTTGCTCACGGATTTTATTAACCCATTGACCTCACCAGATGGCAGGGGTGCTGGCATGCTTTCATAATTAAACCGCATCAAGTCCTCTTGCCAGTCGTCAGGGTTCTTTTTCCGGAAGTACACCCCAACGTTAAACAACGAGATGTTGCGACCACCTTCTGGGAAGCCCATCGTCATGATATGTTGAAGGCATGGCGGACCATCGTCGAAGTGAGATGTTAAGTCTGGTTCGAACGTTTGTAGCTTTTCCCATGTGGTTGTTTTCTTTTCTGCAAACTCTACAAAACTTTCCAATGAAAGTTTTTTGCCTTTGTGAATTGCGAAACGCTCAGTGTTGTCTCCATCCCAATAACACAAGTTAATCCAGTTGCCTCGGTCTCGGTCGTTGGCTCGGCTGATTTGCTTGGGGAATATTTCCGCACCACCATAACCCAACGTTGCGGCAAACTCGTTAAGTTTGGCCACCATGTCGATTGCAGCAATAGCCGGTTCACAAAATAAGTACAAGTGTGCACCACCACTCTTCGATCTACAAAGCACAAGTGGGGTGTCTCTAATTTTTTTCTCCAACTGTTCCAAAGATTCGTTCAGCTTAACTTCGCCACGGATATCGATGTCGATCACACCAAAGTTGCACGAGTTATCATCACGCAACATGATCACACCGAGTATGAACTCGCCACCTTTTAAATGAGATTCGTAGTGTTGCAGAGTTGCCGGTTCGGAAACGGTTACGGCTCTGCCCGACATTTTGCCGTCGGCTTCGCGCTTGGAAACGCGGTATTCCCCGTGGGCTTGCGAGTAGCCACGAAACAATTTCATGAAGCGTTTAATTAACGGTGCTTCCATCAGGATCATTCCTTTCTGAAAAAGAGAGGGGGCTCAGCCCCTCTCGTCAGTTTTACATTACGTCGGTTTCGTCGACTTCTTGTGCTACTTTGACTTCGCCTGATGTTGCGGATTGTCGGAATGATCTTGCGGCAAGATACAAATCTTTGCCATTTGGGAGTTGCTCGATGATGCCACCGCTTTGTGCATCGTACAACATTTTAATGGACCAACCAAACCATGAACCCTGATCGTTTTCCTCGGGCACAGTCGTGAGTTGGTACGCGGTCCAAAATGAAGCGGCAGGTATGCTTTGACCGTTCACATTGATTGTGAGACGTTGCATCATTGCGTTCCACTGTCGAGCTTTTTTGCTTTGGCTCTTGGACATGCTGATTGAAGCAGGAATGTAAGAACCATCCTCGTTCACCACAAGCACAATGAACTCAGAGGTGGGAACAACTTCGTTTCCGTCGGGAGTTAAATACTCCCCACGTGAACCTCTGGTCAGTGTTGTGAGACAAGAACTGTCTGGTCCATGATCCGCGACAAATCCACCTCTGTCCGCTTTCCACTCAAGATGTGCTTTGCGGAAGTGGACCGGAATCACTGTGAGACCTTTTGCTCCGTCGTACACAGCTTGCGCAACGTTGTCGTAGATCGAGCCTTGCTCTGCGCCTTCGATGTATGCTCCGTCGCGTTTGTTAACTTGTGGACTTAACGCTTGCAGAATACTCAGGCGTGGAATCATTATATCGTCACGTGTGACGTTTTCCAGCCCTGCTCCTGCGTCTTCTAAAAGTATTGATGAGTCAAATGCGACCACATCGGTGTTTTGCTTTTTTGCTACTTCTGCTTTTGCCATAATGATTATCTCCTAATGTTGGCACGACGACCAGTGTAAACTCTGAACAACTCCATGGGCACATCACGACCCTCCGTCAAACGCTCTTTCATAAAACTGTTAAGTGTCTGGGGGTGGACGCTGGTTGCCCGTTTGTAATTTAGATGTTGGTCACGCAAAGCTGCAGTGAATGCGTTTGCTGCCTCGTCCTCATCACGTCCAAATTGAACCTCAACTGCGCTCTTGATCAGATCCCCGCCACCATTGGCGCGTAACCAATCAAAGCACTGCTGTTGGAGTAACAACAACTCTGCCCGCACAGATTCCTCTTTGGCGCGGTCGATTGCACCTTGCGAGGGAATGCTTGCTTGGATCACATCCTTCACGTCGATCTTCGAACCATCGTTCAGTTCAAAGCTACGGATGTTGAGCTCTTGCATCAGATCTGGTAGATCGTTCTCCGCCAACACTTTGAGATCCTGCTTCTTTTGCTTCAACAGCTCTTCCATGCGTTCAATCTCAGCTTCGAGATTGACCATGCGTTGAGCCATGTCTGCGACTGCACCAAGTTCTGTGGACGCTGGTGCCACGTCCATGAGCAGATCAATGTCGGTTGACATACGTTTAGTCTTCCTTTCTAAACTCGAGCGCAACGGGCATGTACCAACCTTTCCGCCTGTCGCGTTCGCCTTCTTCGAGATTGCGCTCCCAACGGAGCACTCGTACTGTGTTGGCCTTTTCACGTGCGATCATCGTAACAATCATCACCGCAATCGGGTCACCACCTCCTGGCCAAAGAATATAATCTTCTGCCGAGAAGTCTTTCATGATGCGACGAGCTTTTTGTATGCTCGGCACCGGCAAGAACTGCGGACGGTCGTTTTCCTCGAAAACGATCTCGAGTGTACCGTAACGCGCAGCATCACTTAAATCTGGAGTCCACCCGAACTTGTTACGAGTTGGGCGGTTGACTACGTAAACTTTTGGCACTTTCTGTCCTTTCTCATCGTTGAAGATTAATTATCGTTGTTTTCGGTGCTGAAGAAAAGAAAAATTTTGCGTTTCCGGTTGTTTCCTTATTTTTCAACAACGAAACCGCCGAACCCAGACTTTTGGATCGAGTTGTTTTGGACCCCGTCCTTGGAAATTGGTCGGCTTATTATAAAGGAGGATTTTGTGTGTTGTTGTGTGTGTGAAATTTCAGAGAATCTGTGGTTTCTGGTTTCGGTCTGCTGTTTTATTGAGCAAAAACAAAAGGTTACGGACGAAACCGAAAAACATTATTAGCGGAAACGTAACCCAGAGTCTGGGAACTTTTTTTAATATTTTTTGTAAGTCTTTGTTTTAAAACAGAAACAAAAGTGATAAAAATGTTGCTCTGTTCCCCGAAAAGAGAGATAATTACTTCATCGGGAAATAAATCCCGCCAACTGAGAAAGGAAATAAAATGTCTACATTGGTTTGTGTTTGGCAACAAGACTGGAACAACAACAACGAACTCCGCATGGTGGCTGTTGTGGATGCTCCAACCGACAATAACACTCTTGCACTCAGCGATGCTTATGCAATGACGCAAACGGTTGATGATTACTGGTGGAACAACGGTGCTGTTCAAAAATGTTTCACTGGCAAGGGTTGTGCTTCGACTTCGGTTGGTGATGTGTTGCACACTTCACAAGGTTGGTTCCGAGTTGAGCCAGTTGGGTTTAAGCGCGTTGACTTAGAAGATTTGAATTTTGGTAAAGAAATTGTTGAGACCAAAAGCGTTGAGGAAATTGATTTATAATTTACACGAGGGGGGCTTATCCCCCTCATTTTTGAGAAAGGAAACAAGTTATGAAAAAGTTTTGCAACCAACACCTCTACAGCGACATTGAGCCTTACGAAGTTGTCCGAGTGATCTCAGAGAAAACAATTGAGATTCGTCAGATGAAAGCAGTCGAAACAAATTGGGGCAGGGAGTTTATCCCAGGAGGATTTTTTGGACACACCCCAAATCAGGATCAGCAAAAGTGGTTGATTACGTCGGACGAAACAAAACCAATCATCCGCGCTCGGTTCAATAAACCAAAGGGCTACAAGCACGGGTTCTGGAGAAGCAAGCATGGTCGGCACTACCTAGCCGATGAGCCAATTAAATTCTACGATTACAACTTTTGAGGAGAAGTGTGTGGGACTTGTTAAAAGCAGAATGATTTTGGAGAACTCCCGAGAGGAGTTCTTCACCTTAAAATTTAACAGAGAAGAACTGCGGTATTTGCTGGATGCGGTTCAGCTTTACTTTCCGGTGGTGGAAGAAAAATACGACCGACAACAAGAGTTCGAACATAATCTGGCGGTTTTGGGTCACATTGAAAAGAAAATTGAACAACATTTGAGGAGTTGAACATGGGTGATAAAAGCAATTGGACATTACGTTATAACAGAACTGCTCGGGATATTTACGGCAAGAGCCTAATCAGATCAGACTTCGTTGAGCAGAAAGACGAGCGCGTTGTGGAGTTGTTTATCTGGTGTATGATTGGTTTGGTGCTTGGGGCTTTAATTTTTTAAAAAAGGGGAGCATAATTCGGGGTGAGAATTTCACATTCTCTCCTCCCCTAAGGTAAGTCTTTGGGCTACTGAAACTGGTAGCCCTTTTCTTTTGCCGTAAAATCAGCGATACTTGTTGACAGTTAGTTGAACTGTTGACCACAGAAATAAAGGTTTTGACCATGGAAAATGGTAAATCAGAGAATAAAAAACGTGTTGGACGTCCTCCAAAAGAAAGAGGAGAGGAAATAATTGTCCAAAGACCAGTTAAAGATGGTCCTCCCGTTCAGCCAGAGACTTGGGACGGCAAATTTAAATCAGTTGAGCCGATGAAGTACCAAAAGCCTGCACGCAAAAGCCGGTACAAGTGGAATCACCACGCAACAATCAATTGGATCATGGGTCAAGCAGACCCTGTCGGGTTTTTGTCGCTTGTGATGCAGGGCAAAGAGATATTCCCAGTTTACACAAAAGACTCACAAGGCAACGCAACACAATCTGGCAAAATTGCAGCCGATCCCGAACTCAGAGTTCTGGCGGCAAAGACTTTGCTCGGTAAATGCGTTCCCGATTTAAAAGCAGTGGAAGTAAAAGCACAAGTTGAACAAACACGAGTTTTGGACATAAACAGACTAACAGATAATGACCTCACAACAATTGAACGAGTTCTTGAGCACGCTGTCATTGACGGAAGTGAGAGCGGAGAAGATGAGGAGATCACTGAAGGAGTTTACCAAGAGGTCTTGGCAGACGATTGAGCCAGGACGTGATTTTCACGACAACTGGCACATAGACGCAATCAGCGAACATCTGCAAGCGGTCGTTGAAGGTAAAATCCGGCGGTTGATCATTAACATACCGCCTCGTCACATGAAGTCTATTTCTGTGGCTGTGGCTTTACCGGCTTGGACTTGGACCATCCAGCCACAAAAGCGTTTTTTGTTTGCTTCGTACGCATCTTCGCTTTCCATCAGGGATTCAGTTAAGTGTAGGCGGTTGATTGATTCGCCTTGGTATCAACAACACTTCGGGCAAACTTTCCACTTGACCGGAGACCAAAACCAGAAACAACGTTTTGAGAACAGCCAAACCGGATACCGCATAGCGACTTCGGTGGATGGTGCGTTGACGGGTGAAGGTGGTGATATTATTGTGATTGATGACCCGCACAACGTTCGGGAAGCTGAAAGTTCCGCAGTCAGGGAAGGTGTTCTCGAATGGTGGGATCAGGCGATGCAATCCCGACTCAATGACCCGAAAACAGGTGCATTCATTATTATTATGCAGCGAGTGCACGAAAAAGACCTGACCGGACACATTCTGGCGAATGAACTTGGGCAAGAGTGGGATCACCTTTGTCTGCCGGCAAGGTACGAGATCGGACATCCGACACCGACTTTTTCTTCACTCGGTTTCACTGACCCGAGGACTGAGGAAGGCGAACTGTTGTGGCCAGACCGCATCGACGAACCAACGCTTCGGAATCTTGAGCGGTCTTTGGGCAGTTATGCGTCTGCTGGCCAGTTACAGCAAAGACCAATGCCGAAAGGTGGTGGAATTCTGAGAGCTGAGTGGTGGGTTCCTTGGGATAAACCAGATCTGCCAGATATTGAGTACGTTATCCAATCTTGGGATACGGCTTTCAGCACAAAAGAGAAAACCTCGTATTCTGCCAGAACCACTTGGGGAGTTTTCAAAAGCCGAGGACAGACCAATGCGATTGTTTTAGATATGTGGTATGACCGCGTGACATATCCGGAGTTGAGGAGAATAGCTCAAGAAGCGTATAATTCCTACGAACCAGACGCAGTGCTTATTGAAAAGAAGGCATCTGGCCAGAGTTTGATTCAAGATTTACGGGTTGCAGGAGTTCCAGTGATTGAATACATGCCAGACCGCGATAAAGAAGCACGCGCACATGCAAGTTCTGCATTGCTCGAAGACGGAAGAATTTACTTTCCATCAGACAAAAAATGGGCTAAAAACTTAATTGACATCTGTGCAGCCTTTCCAGCCACGGAAAATGACGATATAGTTGACACTTGTACACAGGCTTGGTTGAGATTACGAAAAGGATGGTTTGTGACTCACTCGCAAGACTACGACGATGACGATTCTGAACTGCCCAAACAGAGGGTAACAATGTATGGCTGATCCGCTAGAAGATAACGTGATCCCGTTTGCCGAGGGATCTCCCGCAGATGATTTACAGGTTGAAGCGTTCGGTGAGGATGTTTTAATCGGAGACCCAACACTAGATTTAATGGACCAAGAGCCAGAGGTTGCGTTCGATGCGAACTTGGCAGAGGTGATTGATGAAAGGACACTTGGTCGGAAGGCTTCAGACCTTATTCATTATTTCGAGTCCGATAAATCAGCCCGAGCTGAATGGGAGATGCGTTATAAGGAAGGGTTGAAAACGCTGGACCCAGACGGTGGTTTAATGGAGTCTGAGGAAGAGCGAGCCAGCCGAGGATTGAGCACAGTCGTTCATCCGCTGATCGCTGAAGCTGCGACCCAGTTCAATGCTCGAGCCATAGCCGAGCTTTACCCATCTGGTGGTCCAGTCAAAACAATCATCGTAGGAAATCCTGACGAAGAGACTGAAGACCAAGCACGACGTGTCAGAGAATTCATGAATTACCAGATCACCGAGCAAATGCCGGAATACTTCCCAGATCTGGATCAAATGTTGTTTCAGTTACCGCTTGTCGGACAGACATTTAAAAAGGTTTGGTGGGATGCGAACTTGGATCGTCAGTGCTCACAGTTCGTGAACGCTGAAGACTTTGTTGTTGCTCCGGAAAGCAAAGACCTTTACACATCGCCCAGATACACCCAGTTGATCAGGCTTCCGCGCAACGACTTTAATAAGTACGTTCAGGCTGGTTGGTACTTGCCAGTTGAGTATTCTGGTGACGGTATTGACCCATCTGGTAGCACGACTGATGACATCGAGGGTGTAAATCCATACGCTGATGACCAGCAAGACGAGGTCATGAACCTTTTGGAGATGCACGTTTACGATACTTTTGATGGCATCGATGGGATATCCAAAGAAGATGAAAACGACACCAATACTAATATGGTGGCGTTCCCTTATGTGGTAACGATTGACTATGACTCGCAGAAAATCGTTTCAGTTCGACGCAACTGGTACGAAGGCGACGAAAACAAAAAGCGCAGAGATTGGTTCGTGAGCTATAAGTTCTTGCCAGGAGTTGGATTCTATGGTTTTGGACTTTATCACATTATTGGTGGATTGGGCAAAGCTGCAACCGGCGCATTGCGCGCACTTTTGGACTCTGCTGCGTTTGCAAACATGCAAGGTGGCTTTAAACTGAAGGGTCGAGTGAGTGGTGGCGAGATTGACGTTAATCCAGGAGAGTTTATAGATTTAGACTCGACTGTTGACGATGTGAACAAGGCTATCATGCCGTTACCGTTCAAAGAGCCATCGAGCACCTTGTTCCAGTTGCTTGGCTTTATTGTTGACGCTGGTCGGAGGTTTGCAAGCACTGCAGACTTGAACGTTGGGGATGTGAACCCGAACGCACCAGTTGGTTCTACGGTTGCGCTGATTGAGCAAGGTTCAAAGTCGTTCTCAGCGATTCATAAGCGGTTGCACTACTCGCAGGGTCAAGAGTTCAAGATGCTCGCAAAACTCAACTCTCTCTATCTACCAGAGGAGTTCAGATTCGCAGTTTCTGGCCAGACCGAAGTAATTTTTGCAGCTGATTTTAATGATCGTGTTGACGTGATCCCAGTAAGCGACCCAAATATCTTCAGCACCGCACAACGCATCGCTCAAGCACAAGCCATTCTTCAAATGGCACAAACCGCTCCACAGCTTCACGATATGTACGAAGCCTACAAGCGAATGTACGAGGCGATCCGCATCCCGAACATTGACGAGATTTTGAAAAAGCCAGAAGAGGCTCCAAGGCTCGACCCAATCGACGAGAACATGTCGGTGCTTTACGGCAAACCGATCCGAGCATTCCCAGAACAAGATCACGACGCACACATTGCGGTTCATATGCAGTTTATGCAAGACCCATCGTTGGCAGGCAATCCTGGAGCGAAAGCATTGCAACCAGTGCTGATTGCTCACATTGCGGAACACGTGGCGTTGCTTTACCGAACCAGAATGGAGGCAAGCATCGGAGTTCCGTTGCCAGCTCTGCCAGATTTGGGAGATAAAAGGTTCGAGTTCGAGGATGTTGATCCGAGGATGGACATGTTGATCAGTCAGCGTGCCGCACAAGTCGTTCAGCAAGCACCACAGATGCAAGCCATACGTTCACTTCAGCAAGGACAACAACAAGGACAAGGTGGCGAGTTGCAGTACGCTCAACAGCTGGCACAGCTCGAGGCTCAAGCACTTCAGGCTCGCACCCAAGCACAGATTCAAGCCGACCAAGCTCGGGCACAGTCTGATATCCAGATCGATCAAGCAAAAGCACAGCAATCTTTGGAGATTCAAAAAGCCAAAACACAAGCTGACCTTGAAGCGAAGATCGCCAAACTACAAGCCGAGCTTCAATTGGAACGAGAAAAGAACATGATGAAAATGCAAATGGAGGCACAACGTGGCATCAATCGATGAGCTCGCGCAAAGATTTCAAATTCAACAAGGAGCTATGCAGCCTGTTAACCCTGCCGCTTTCAGTGGTCAAACAGACCAACGAGCTCCTGGACCACAACCGCAAGCTGGCCAAAGCCTTAATCCGAGCTCGCAAGAGAGTATGCAAGAATACCTTATTAATAAAGTGATGGAGCTGAAGCAAAGACTCGGGAGAGGTAACGTTGGTGCGCTGGAAGGATTTTTGGGTGGTATGCGTAATGTGAAACCACAACAACCCGAACCACAACCCGAGCAATCTGCTCGTACAATTTAAGGAGAGCAGAGATGCCAGGATATGCAGACACAGGTGCTTTATCAGGACTTGGTCAAGTTTCAGACCGAGAAATGCAATCGTTTAACCAAGCAACACCGAGTGAGGGGATTAACCCTTACACATATGAAAATTTAATGCGTTTGCCTGTTGCTGATCAGGTTATTCAGTACATGGCGGACAGCACTGGTTTGGCTGTTGAAGACATTGTTGGTCAGATGCAAAGCGGTAAAATACCGCCAGAGGGCATGAAGATGCTTTTCGATGAGGCATTTAATATTATGTCAGCACCCAAAGGCGGTTCAGCAATGGATCGTTATAACCAGAGAAGATAATCAGGAGAGCAAAATGGCTGAAGTCAATGTAGCGAATATTGAAGAGCAAAGAGAGATGTTCGAGATGCAGATGGGTTTCCCAGCTGATTCAGAAGGTCTCGATCTGACCGATGAGCAAGTTGTCAACTTCATGTTGCTTTGTCACAAAGAGATGGTAGCCCCAGAAGAAATGGAAGAAGATGAAGGCTACGAGGAAGAAGAAGGTCCAGAGCATGAAATGATGGAAGAGATGATGCCGGAAGAAGGTGAAATGAAAGTTAAAGTCATCAAGCTCGGAGCTGGCGACATTCAGAATGTGATGGACGACATACTCGGTGCTGGTGGTCCAAAGATCGAAGGCTATTAACCAATGCCAGTCCGGAAAGTCGAAGGTGGTTACAGATGGGGTAAAAGCGGTAAAGTTTACCCAACCAAAGAGCAAGCTGAACGCCAAGCTCGTGCCATTTACGCTTCCGGATACACAGGTAATAAAAAGGTGAAGAAACGTGGCAAGTCGTAAATTCAAACCTCAGCCAAAAACCAAAGGCGGTGTTAATGTAAGTTATGTTCGTGGGGCAAAAAACCCAAAGGCTCAAGAGGCAGAGATTAAAAGCACTGCAAAAAAGTACCGAGAAGGAACTCTTACTAAATCAGAAATGGAACGCATAGCCAAAAAAAGGTCAGCCAATGTCACAAAAAGCTACAAAAAAGCCAGCGAAAAAAGAAGCAAAAAGCTCTCCTAAAGGTGGAAGCTCTCTGAATGCTGCTATTGATAAATACAGCAAGTCGTCTGGTATCTCCAAAGACAAACTCCGCAAAGTGGCAAAGCGTGGCATGGGAGCTTATTATTCTTCAGGTTCAAAACCAGGACAAACTCCAACGTCTTGGGCGATTGGTCGGGTGAGGTCTTTTGCTACTGGCAAAGGTGGTGCACGTAAAGCTGATGCAGATTTGTTAAAAGGTAAAAAGAAAAATGGCTAAAGGTGTGAAACATTTTTTTAAAGACGGCACTGAGTATAAAGGTGCTACTCATAAAGACGCAAAAGGCAAAATAATGTCTGGTGCTCGTCACACTCCCAACAGCAAGTATCTGTATCACATTGGAGATCTTTCAGACCGTGCCAAAACAAAAGCGAGGAAATCTTAATGGCGACGTACAAAGGAAAAAAAGTTACCTTGAACAAGCCACGCAGGATTGGAAAAGGCGAAACCAGTTACGGGAAAAAGAAGTCTGTCGTTTATGTTCAGGATGGCGACCGAGTGAAGCGGGTAACTTTCGGCGACCCAAACATGACGATTAAAAAGAATCAACCAGGACGCAGATCTAATTTCCGATCTCGTCACAATTGCGATAATCCAGGACCAAAGACAAAAGCTCGGTACTGGTCATGTAAGGCTTGGTGATATGGCAGAAAAGACCGCTATTAAAAAAGTTGCTGCAGCTGAGATCCGTGCAGCGAAAAGTTTCCTCGAACGTCGAGGCATCACAACCGAAGAAGTGAGTCCGAAGAAATTTGCCAAAGCTGCAAAAGAACTCGACAAAGGTTTTAAGGAAACTCTGGAAATTCTAGTGCGCGAGCTGTCAGGAGGCCAGGTCTGATGGAGATGCGCGAGTTTTTAATGTCGTTGAGTGATAAAGTTGCTGCAGCTCGTGAAGGCAGAGATATGATTGACGAGCGTGCTATGCGCGAGATGCCAGAAGTTCGCCCAATCGACTTGGGTGCTTTTTCTTTTATCCCAGACATCAGCATTAGTGGTGGTCGAACCACGAGCATGGGTGGTGAAGAAGGAAACACCAGATTTGTAGAAAATGAAGGTGGTGGCAGGATTGGTGGCAATGTTATTTTGCCAAGCGGAACCAGCTTTGGTGGTGGGGTGTCAGGTAATTATTACCGAGGCAAGGAAAGCAGTCCGTACCACACCGCTAAGTACGGTCCAGGGGGATCTGTCGAGGAATACGATGCTTATATGAATTTGCCAAGCGGATTGGGAGCCAACGCGACATACAACCCTAACACAGACGATTATTCAATAATGGCTAGGTACACGAAAGAATTTTAAATGGCTGAGAGGGCAAAAGTTCCATCCATAGATAGTTACGGGGAAATGAAAAGTTTCGACCCGACTTACAGGATGAAAACAAGAGATGTTATCAGTGATTATTTACAAAGCCTTGGTCTGGCTTCGACGCCACAAACAGCTAGAGACATGGCTGAGGGGTTTACCGGATCACCCAATCCTGCCACCAGTTATGTTGATTCTCTTGGGGTGCTTGATTTTACTCCTGTGGGTTTGGGCTTCGGAGCTGAAGAGGTGAAGCGCGAGTTGAAATCAGCAGAAACACCTGTTGATTATGCAGTTGCAGGTGCTGGTGCTATTTTAACAGGTCTAGAGGCTTATCCATTAACCAAAACGATTGCCAGACCTGTGAAGAAATTTTTAAGTAGCCTCAATGATAAAATTAAATAACTCCGGTCATTAAAGAGGGATAATCATATGGCAGGTGGCGCAAAATTAGCAAAGGCAGTCGTAGATAAAATCTCTGATCTGCTGACGATGTCTAACAGAAACTTTAAGAAAAAGCAAGCAGCTGCGAGACCAGACGAACGTATTGATACGTCTCCTATGGGAAACAGACCTGATAAAGAAACTTTGGATGAAGAGTCGAGAGAGATTGGGGCTCAGATAAATGCATTGCTCAAAGAACCTGTTTGGGAGTCTGACCGCAGTTTCAGAACGTTTGATCCAGACACAATCATGAGCTCAGCAAGAAGAGCTCAAAAACCAGAAGATCATCCATACCAGAACATTCAAGACATGCAATGGGTTTTGTCCACTCCGGAGACTCACCGCAAATTAAATCCACCTCTTTATTCAGACAATCCAGACTACGAGATTAATGTTCTAGGGACAGACCCGTTTGAAGTTTCAAGCGACAAAGCTAAAGTAGACTATTATCGTCGAGCTTATAAAGAACGACTTCCAGAAGATTATCGATTTAACAGAACAACAAAAGATGTTTACACCGGATGGAAACAAATACCAATGATGGTTGCGAGGTACGACCCAGATCAAGGTGCAATATTCATCAAAGGTCATGAAGGTCGTCATTTCAGCAGAGCTCTCGAGGCGGAAGGTCAAGGTAGATCGAATTACCTCACAGAAATATATAAAATGGATCCGGAGAATTTTCCAGATTTGAAAACTCTAGACCCAAACACACCTATTTACAGCGACAGAGGCAGACTTACGAGAGACGAGAGTGGTAATTTAAAATTCGGTGAACCAGAAAAAGTTGGAACACTCGGAGAGTTATGGAAAGTTATTTACGGAGTCGGTGGTGTTGGAGCTCTACAGAATCTTGGTTCATATGAAGAAACAGTTCAGGTGATGCCATGATTAACAGAAGTGCAGTCTCATCTTTAATTTCTAAAGGAGGTCTTATGAAAAAGCAAAAGTACAAGGACAAGAAAGACGAGTCCATGGGTATGAAGAATGGCAAAGAAAGCACCAAGAAAGCCAGCATGAAAACCAGACGCAAGCAAAGCTACGGCATGAAACGAGCCATGGGCAAAAAAAGCTAATGTCTGAGGAAGAACAAAACGTCGTAAATGTTTTTGTAACAGGGGTTTCGATGAAAGGAAAGTCGAAGCTGAATAAAGATGACAGTGACAGACCTACTGAAGAAAATCAAAAGCAACCTGAAGAACGAAAAGACGGCGATAGCGAATGATATGGTTGAAGGTCGCATGAGCGACTTTCAATCGTATTCTCGAAACGTTGGTTATGCAGAAGGGCTTGAAAAAGCCTGTGAGCTGATCGACGAAACTTTAAAACAACTAGACGAAGAGGATGATTAACACATGTCTCATCAGCATGAAGAAACGCAGTTGGAAGCAACTGAATATCCCAAACCAATGGGATGGAAAGTTCTAGTCAAACCAAACGAAGTCAAGAAAACGACCAAGGGTGGCATTATTCTTTCAAACACCAGTCAGGAGAATGAAGAATATTTGACCGCCCATGGGCATATTCTGGCGATGGGAGATTTGGCTTATCGAGACCGAGATTCTGGTCAGTCATGGAAAGGCTCATGGCCCAGTGTCGGTAACCGAGTTACCTACGGCAAATACGCCGGACAGAAGCTCGTAATTAACGGGGTTAAACTCTTGCTACTGAATGACGACGAAGTGACGTCGATTCTGCCAGATGGTGCGAGCATAACTTCATATGTCGAATAGGCGACGAACCATGGAGGACGCCAACCATGTCACAAGATGATATTTTAGCAGAAATAGAAGCAGAAATCGGCAGGACCAAGCAGAAATCTGGTGTTGATTCCGACGAGCCTCTGGAAATAGAGATCGAGGACGAACCAGAAGAGCAAAAAGCTAAACTCAAAGCTGATAAACAACCAAAAGTCGACAAAGAAGAAGATTCCGACGACGATGAAGAGGAAGTTTACAGCAAAAAGGTTCAAAACAGGATTAAAAAGCTCGTTGATCAGCGACGACAAGCCGAGTTGCAAACTCGTCAATATCAAGAGCAAATGTCTCAGCTTCAGGCAAGATTAGATCGTCTGGAGAAAGGGAACACGAGTCGAGCCGAGCAAGACTTCCAGACCCGTTACAACCAGACCCGCATGGCTTTAACAAAGGCTGTTGAGGAAGGTGACACCGAAGCACAGGTCAGTTTTCAAGAGCAACTGGCAGATATGCGTGCAGCAATGCGTATCGCCGAGATGCAAAAGCAACAGCAGCAAAGTCAGGCAATTTCACCAACGGTTGGTCGGGCACAACAAGCTGCAAAAGCACCACCACCACGTTTAGCGATGCAATGGTGGGAGCGTAACAATTGGTTTAACAGCAAGGGTTTTGAGCGAGAAACCAACGCGGCAAGAGCCATAGATGTTCAATTGGACATTGAAGGCTTTGATAAAGAATCTGATGAATATTATAAAACATTAGATAGACGTTTACGAAAAATGTTTCCGGAGTTAAACTCATCGGAAGAATTTGAAGAACCAAGTAAACCGAAGGAAAAAAGCAGAGCACCAGTCGCCCCAACTGCTGGCGGTTCGACGGCTTACAAAGGAAATCGAGTTCGGATGTCTCAGGATCAGTTAAGGATGGCGAGGGAACTTGGTATTCGTGATGAAAAAAGTCTGAAGCTATATGCGGATGAAATACGAAAACAGAACAGGAGCTAATCATGGCTGATAATAGAAATGTAAGAGCAAACGAAACTCGATCAGGCAAACGTGCTGAAGAGGCTAGACCAGAAACAGCATGGAAACCACCATCAGTGTTGGACGCACCCGAACCCAGACCTGGGATGGTTCAACGCTGGATAGCTACCTCGATTCAGGGTAGGGATAATCCAGACAACGTGTACAAACGTATGCGAGCTGGCTGGAACCCTCGCCCTGCTGACACAGTGAAAGATAAGAGATACCCAACTATCAATCATGGGCAGTGGGCAGGTTCAATAGGAATAGAAGGTATGTTGCTTTGCGAGATGCCGGAAGACAAGTACAACGCGATGAAAGACTACTACCGTGGTCGTAACGTCGAGCAGAACGAGTCGATTCCAGGAGAACTTGATGCGATGGCAAGATCTGGGGGCATTCCTATTCAACAAGATAGGAAATCAACAAGTAGTCGTGGTCGGGATTTAACCGTCATGACTGATGATTAACTGCTTTAAAGGAGTAGCGAAAAATGGCTAATGCAGATGCAGCCTTTGGGTTCGTCCCAGTTCGCCACATGAGCGGTAATGCACCTCGTGCTAATAAATACACCATTACTTCAGGTTTAGCTGAAAACATTTTCACTGGTGATGCGGTCATTTTGACTTCAGACGGTGTTCTTAATGTTGCAGCTGCAACTGAAACAAATATTGTTGGTGTATTCGCAGGAGTTTCATACACTGCAAGTGATGGCTCTTATGTTTATAGTCAATACTGGCCAAGCGGCACTACTGCTACAGATATCGTGGCTTATGTTTACGATGATCCGTACACAGTGTTCAAAGTTCAATCAGCTGGCTCTCCAGCCCAAACCAATATCGGCAACTGTGCTGATATCGTAGTTGGGTCTGGTTCAACCAATACTGGTCAATCAGGTATGGAAATTTCCGGTACCATGGCAGCGACCGCAGCACAAACAAAGATTCTGGCTCTTTATGATGCACCAGAAAATGCGTTTGGCGCGAATGCAGTTATGGAAGTGCTCATCAATGAGCATATCTGGAAAGATTCAGCTGGTATTTAAGGAGGATTGAAAAATGGCAATGAATAGAGCGCAATTTGCGAAAATGCTCGAGCCAGGACTCAACACCCTCTTTGGCTTAGAGTACGACCAATACCCACCTGAGTGGTCTCCAGTTTTCTCAACAAGTTCTTCTCAAAAAGCATTTGAAGAAGACGTATTGTTGGAAGGCTTCGGAAATGCTCCGGTAAAAGCAGAAGGTGCTGCGATCTCTTACGATTCAGCATCACAGCAATGGACAGCTCGCTACCAGCACGAGACCATCGCTTTGGCATTCAGTATCACTGAAGAAGCCGAGGAAGATGGACTTTATGGCTCGATAGCAGCTCGTTACACCAAAGCACTAGCTCGCTCAATGGCTTCCACTAAGGAAATCAAAGCAGCAAACGTATTGAACAATGCGTTCAGTGGTTCAGGTGTAACTGGTGGTGATGGAGTTACCTTGTGTAACACCGCTCACCCAACCAGAGCTGGCAACCAGTCGAACACACTTTCGACTGCTGCTGACCTTTCTGAGACTTCGCTTGAGCAAATTCTCATCAACATCGCTGATATGAAAGATGATCGCGGTCTGAGAATTGCAGCACAGGGCAAGATGTTGGTTATCCCAACTGCTTATACCTTTGTTGCAGAGCGTTTGCTTGAGTCACAGTTGAGAGTTGGAACAGCTGACAACGACATCAACGCGATTCGCGCTGGCGGTTACTTGCCACAGGGCTATCACGTTATGCGTCGTCTGACCGATTCAGATGCATGGTTCGTTATGACCGATGTGCCTGATGGTCTGAAGCACTTCCAGCGTTCACCGCTCAAGAAGGGCATGGAAGGCGATTTTGAAACTGGCAACGTCCGCTACAAAGTACGCGAGCGATATTCGTTCGGGTTTACTGACTGGCGCGGTGTGTTTGGTTCCGAAGGAGCTTAACCAAAAGCGAATGGGGGAGGGCTTGCTCTCCCCTTTCTTGAATCCTGACTGCTTCGGCAGACATTAGCCACGACAGGAGAACATTATGGCTACTACTACTTTTTCCGGACCAATTAAGGCTGGAACCATTAAAGATACCACTGGTACTACGCTTGGCACTAACGTTGCTAACGTAGGTTATGTTGTGATGGCGCAATCTGCTGCGATTACTCAAAGCACAACTGCTGCTGGCACAGGAATTATTATTCCAGCAAACTCACAGATTCTCGAGATAACAGTTTTTGTAACGACTGCATTCGACAACTCTGCGACTCTCAGCATCGGAACAACATCATCTTCAAACGAGTTGGCAACAGGTGTTGCAGTTTCAACAGGTAACACAATCAAGCTCGCATCTCAGGCTACAATCCCTGACGCAGATGCTTGGGAAGATGTTGGAACAACAGACGTAGAGATTTATGTTGACTCAAGTGCTACTACCGCAGACGCAGGGGTTGCTACTCTGACTGTTACTTACATTCAAAACAATAACCTCGCATAATAGGAGGGTGAATTATGGCTGATATCGTTAATTCAACAACGATAGCCGATAACCCTCGTGAGGCTGTGTTTTCTTTTCAATACCAGTATGTAGATACGGGTAACGAAAGTGCGGTCACTAAGATCGATGTGTCTTCGTTAGTACCTAGTTCTAACGGGGACACATGCACAGGTGTCAGAATACTTGAGTGTTGGTGGATTATTGAGGGTTTGACGGTTGAGGTGTTGGCAGATGCCACCACTGACGTAATCATCATGCACCTTGCTGAAAGCCAACAGGGTTACCACAATTTTGAGAAGTTCGGTGGTCTTCCTTCAAGTTCCTCTTACGGCACAAGCCCAACTGGTGACATTAAATTCACCACGACAGGTTCAACTGCTGCTGGAGACGCTTATCAAGTAGTTCTGAGGGTGGCTAAAGAGTATTAACAAGGAGAAAATCAAATGGCTCAAGTTTCTTCCATAAGTCGCGTCGGGACAACGGAGCCATTTGAACTCCAAATATCTCGCGGTCAAATACCTTTTCATAAAACTGTTTTTAAGTTTGGTTACAACGCTGTTGTTGGATCCACTAAGGAAACTATTTGGGAACAAGGTGGTTTATACGCTTATCCCGCATCAGCCACAGTAATGACTGTATCAAGCAGTTCAACTGACGACACTGCCGCAGGAACTGGTGCGAGAACAGTAGAAGTTTTTGGTCTAGACGCCGATTACAACGAAATAAACGAAGTTGTCATATTAAACGGACAAACGGCTGTTAATACGACAAAGTCTTACTTGCGTATAAATCGCGGCATTGTTCGCAGTGCAGGTAGTGGTGGCGCAAACGCTGGAACAATTTACGCAGGAACAGGCACAGTGACCGCTGGAGTTCCAGCTAATATTTACTTGAGCATAAATGGTGATGGCGACAACCAAACATTGATGGCTCTTTGGACAGTTCCCGCAGGATATACAGCGTTCCTTACAAAGATGTCTTTGTCCACAGGCACATCTACCAACACCAAAGCTCTTTTAAATGCTAGTCTTGTTGCTAGGCCATATGGGGAAGTGTTTCAAATAAAAGAAAGATTTACTCTTACAGATGGCGCACACGAACAGTTTTATACTTTTCCATTAAGGTTCACAGAAAAAACAGACTTGGAAATGAGAGCGTTTTCTTCTTCAGGCTCAGTTGACTTCAATGTCTCCGCATCAATGGAGTTTGTTTACATAAAAAATGATGGAGTGACATAATGGCTACTTCAGGAACAGTTGCGTTTCGACCAGATATTGAAGAGATCATCGCCGAAGCGTTTGAACGCTGTGGTATGGATTCTCAGGTATTGACCGGATACCAAGCTCTTGCAGCTCGCAGGAGTCTTAACCTTTTGTTCAGTGAATGGGCAAACAGGGGCATAAATTACTGGGCGGTGCAAAATAACACATTGCCTTTGGTTAATGGGACGACAACTTACACATTACCAGCAGGAACAATCGATTTAATTGACGTAGTTGTGCGCCAAACCACCGGAGCGACTACGACTGATACTGTTGTTGAGCGGATCAGCATTGAGGAATACAACCAGTTGCCAGATAAAAGCTCTTCTGGGCTTCCGACGCAATATATGCTCAATAAACAGTACACGCCAGTCATGTATTTGTGGCAAGTGCCTGATAGTAGCAGTTACAGCCTCATTTATTGGTCGATTAACCAGCTCGAGGACGTAACCGCAAGTAATCAGGACGCAGATATACCTTATAGATGGTCAGATTGCATTTGTGCAGGGTTGGCAAGCAAGCTGGCGTTAAAATATCAGCCTGAAAGGTTCGCCGTATTGAATCAAGTGTACGAAAAAGCGTTTGAGTACGCAGCCGAC
>Ga0222715_10000251_pt1 | contig 54786 bp, 68 predicted proteins | sample C33_9DmetaG_FD_165056 | JGI IMG/M metagenome (GOLD analysis project Ga0222715, IMG submission 165056) | Estuarine water microbial communities from San Francisco Bay, California, United States - C33_9D | ecosystem: Environmental > Aquatic > Marine > Unclassified | place: USA: California...
CCATCACTCCAGAAAGAGGAAATTCATGGCAATGTGTGCAGGATCTTTGTGGACTACTTGAACCCTGACATGCGAGAAGATCCAAGCTGGGCTTTGCTGGCCTATACGGTAGAGGATCGGGAAGGGTATCTTGTCCTGCAAGAGGGCTTTGACAATGTGGACAAGCTCGTAATTTTCCTGACAGAGACGATTAATTAGAGAGGATAAGACCATGAACGTGTTAAGTTTATTCGATGGGATGTCATGCGGTCAGATTGCACTTGATCAGCTGGGCATCGAAGTGAAAAACTATTTCGCAGCGGAGATTGATAAGTATGCAATCAAGGTGGCTCAGGCCAACTATCCTGACATGATACACCTAGGCGATGTGCGGCATGTGCAAACATCAGGTGACCACTTGATTGATGACTTTGAGTGCGGCCATAAGATTGACCTTCTGATTGGTGGGTCTCCGTGCCAAGGCTTCAGCTTTGCAGGTAAGCAACTCAACTTTGATGACCCACGCAGTAAGTTATTCTTTGAATATGTCCGACTGCTCAAGGCACTCAAGCCTAAGTATTTCCTGCTTGAAAATGTAAGGATGAAAAAGGAGAGCATGGACGTTATCACTGAGATGCTAGGTGTGGAGCCTGTGGCAATCAACAGCAACCTAGTGTCAGCACAGAACAGGCACCGACTGTATTGGACGAACATCCCTATGGATGGCATTCCAGAGGATCGTGGCATTGTGTTGTCTGACATCCTAGAGGATGGGCACACCGACAGAGACAAGTCACACTGTATTGATGCAAACTACTTCAAGGGCGGCAACCTCAAGTCATACTTTGAGAAGCACAGGCGACAGCTAGTGTTCAGTGGTGATGGCCTTGCTCATGTAGGCGATGCTGCCGAATACGATCACTACAAAAACAGTCAGATCAAAAGGGTGTACCACCCTGAAGGTAAGGCACCAACATTACTTGCATCTGCGGGAGGTAATTCAGAGCCTAAGATATTACAAAAGGGAAGGGGTTGGAACAAGGGAGGTCTCAAAGCTACAGATGGTAAGACACCTACCCTCAGCACTAGCTCATGGGAACACAACAACCACCTGACATATGACGAGGGCATGACATGGCGCAAGCTGACACCCTTAGAATGTGAGAGGTTGCAGACTGTACCAGAGGGATACACTGCACACGTTAGTAATACGCAGCGGTACCGTATGCTGGGCAATGGTTGGACAGTAGACGTAATCAAACACATCATGAAAGGAATGGCGTAATGGATAGAGAAGTATTCTTTGATTGGCTTGATGCAATGGTGTTGTCAGATGACAGCCGTGGGTTGTGGTGGCAAGTCGCACAGGATGACGGTGACGGGTGCATCACAGTAAAGTTTCACAAGGTAGAAGAGGAAGAGGAAGAGACAAATGGATAAGCTAGAACTGTACACGAGTGAACTGTTGATGCTCAAGGATCTACTTGAGGGTGACATGGAGCAAACATCATGGGGTGAGGTTGAGTATGATGACGTTGAGCTCATGCAATACTATCTTGATCGTGCTAAGGTATTGGTCAAAGTTAAGGAGCTAGTTGGATCATGAAAAAGAACTATCGCACAGCATATAACCAACTCAAGAAGCTAGGCGTGACAGTCTATGAGGATGACGATGGCTTCCGTATATCAGGGGAGGACAACTATCCAGAGGTGTGGGCCGACTACTACTGTGAGTTTGGCGGCACTGTCTTGGATGACTTTGGGGTCAACCACAAGATCAACGCCATCTTAGAAAAGCAAGGACTGTTTGCAGAGTGGGAGAACACTGGCGTCCTAGGCGTTGCAGAATTATAATCTAAATGGAGAAGACACATGACTAAGAAGACAATCAAAACAGAACTGACCCGTGATGAAGTACGCATACTACTCGAAGTCTACAACTGTATGGACAGCATGGTAGATGACACAATGGAGATGATGGATGTCCGAATGTCACAACTAAGTGACCTGCGAGATAAGGCGTACACACTGAAACATATGTTTGACTTCCGTCCGACTGTAAATGATGACGGCAACCCTAACCACTGGAAGCCATGCGTATTGCCTGACGATCCTACAGCTTGGTACTATGACAATGGGGAGACAGAGTAATGCGAGTAGAATTGAGATCAGTACTTCACGATGACCTGATGTCAGACTGTGGCAACTGCTACCAAGCGGAGGTCTACCTAAATGATAGGCCTTTCGCTCACCTACAAAACGATGGCACAGGCGAGGAGACAGACATCAAACCACACCATCTATTCCAAGGGACACGGAAGCAATGGCAGTACTGGAGAGAGGCCATCAACAAACACCTGTCAGTTACGTCAGAGGAGGCAGTCCTGGACAGCAGCTATGGGTGGGAAGACTCCCTACTAAGTTGGGCTGATGGTGTGCTAAAAAAGCAACACCCTTGGGTCGCTGCGAGTACGTCCTCTATGGAGCAGAGAGACTTCAAGTTATTCATGTTAAAGTAAGAGTAACACAGGTATAACAGTAGGCTATCATGCTTACTTAAAGTGAAGGGTTAGGTCTTAAATGCCTACATATGAGTTGATAGCAATAGGTACCACAGTAGTGTTCTGGTGTGTGGTCTACCTAATCTATAAAAAAGATGAATAGGGTACTTGAAATACAGAAGGAGGTACCTACGTTAATACTGTTAGTAGTACTGTTAGTATTACCCTTGGTATTTATTTCTTTTATAGAAAATAATACTTATAGATACTAACAGTATATACTAATAGTACATCTACTACTGGTCTGCATTTAATTAAAAGGATAAAAGCAATGGCAGACGATAAGAAAGACGAAGAGTTACCACTAACAGAGTACGATGATGTCACTCATTGGGTGGGTAAGATGGAGAAAGACAATGAACAAAAGACTGGTACTTCTGGACAGACACATAGCGAACCTACAAAAGGAAAGGGACGACCTAGAGTGGGAGGGTGAGTACTCTCGATCAGACTTCCTTCAAAAACTTATTGACGATGCAATTCAAATGAGAGATAAGGGTGACACTCACTACCCCTTGTTCTAAAGATACCACCCTTAGCTCAACTGGATAGAGCAAATGCCTTCTAAGCATTAGGTTGCAGGTTCGAGTCCTGCAGGGTGGGCCAAACAAAAAAGGATACACACTTTGGAAACACTTGACATCATTCTTCTAGGCTACGGGGTTATCCTTGCTTACTTGGTTTGGGAGAACATTCAGTTACGAAACAACGTGGAAGAGAATTCTGGATTAATTGACGAGCTAATTGCTAAGCACAATCTTTTGGGCGATGAATTTGGAGAATTTTTGGACATGATCGAGGACGGTCTAAAAGCAAGGGAGGAGAAGAACAATGGTTAATACTTGGTTGTTGATATGGTTTGTCTTTGTACCTGAGTTAGGCATAAAATACTATCACTTAGGTACATACGAGAACGAGACCTTCTGCGGTACTGCTCTCAGAGATGCAGCGGTAATGGTCAACGATAAGAATGAAACAGTAGAATGTATTGGGATACAGGTAGATGTTAGGTAAGTACGATAAAGGGGAGTATACCAAAGGTGAGAAGGTTATTAAGAAACGTAAGCTTGGTCTGATTTTCTTTAAGCCTAATGGAAGGTCTGCGTACATGATAACTAAAAGGCTACAAATATTGGATGTTCCAAACAATAAAGTTAGTAGTGATTGGTTTGCTAAGACTTTAAACACTGTAGGCTACCAATCGCAGGTCGAATACTATCAGGACACCTTTGGTTGGAAAGTAGAGGGTAAAATATTGGAGGCAATAAAGAATGATTGAAGTAACATATATTGACCATATGGGTACAGACTTGACGGTAGCTAACGCTGCACGGGTATCCTTTGGTAAGGTGAGTGAGATGGAGGACGATCCTTGGGGACCACCTAAGCTCAAGGAGAAAGACGATAAGCTGATCCGCTATCTTGCCAAGCACAAGCACATCAGTCCATTCGGTCACTGCTTTGCTAGCTTTCACATCAAGGCTCCTGTGTTTGTAGCACGGCAGCTAGTTAAGCATAAGTTCTTGAGATGGAACGAAATATCTAGGCGCTATGTGGATGAAGACCCTGAGATTTATGAACCTGATGTATGGAGAGGGCGTAGTAAAGACAAAAAGCAGGGAAGCTATGGTGATGTCACTGATTACGCAATGAACTTTGTTTGGTGGGACGATTATAAATTAGGTGACCAGATAGAGTTTTATAAAAAAGGTGTCGTGGCTATGTACAAAAGAATGATAGAGATAGGCATAGCACCGGAGCAAGCACGTATGGTACTACCACAAAGCACTATGACTGAGTGGTACTGGAGTGGTAGCCTTGATGCCTTCGCTGACATGTGTAACCTACGCTGCAAGTCTGACACTCAGGCAGAGACACGGCAGGTAGCACAACAGATTGACCGCAAGATGATTGAGTTATTCCCTGTAGCATGGGACGCACTAACGGAGGATGACGATGACTAAGATGTATGAATTAGAGCCTATGATCTTAGACTGTTGGCGTGTGTGCAATGACCTTGAGGTTGTCTTCAAACAGGTGGGTGACGGTGAACATACTGAGGATGAACTGATGAACGCCTTGATAGGTATGCAGCAGCTTTACGAGTGGAAGTTTGAACAGCTGTTTAACAAATATGAGGAGACACTCCGTGATAAAGAGTGAATGGAATCGTCTAATAAAAGAACGTGAAGACTTTAAGGAGAGTGTATTGGCAGAACATACATCAGACATCGTAAATGAACCTAAGCACTATGCACGGTGGGCTATTGAACCCATCACATACATCATGCGTAATGGTTTTGAGTTCTGGCGAGGCAACATCGTTAAGTACGCTAGCCGTGCAGGCTACAAGATGTACGAGGGTAAGACGCAGGTTGAGAGTGAGATCATTGACTTGGAAAAAGTTATCAGGTACTCACAGATGCGCATCAATCAACTTAATGGCGAGGAGAAACTCTAGTGAATATCTTACTATCCATTCTTCTTGTCCTTGTTTTATTCTAGGAGGCGGTATGTTTACAGTTGAGTTTGAACCGGACGCAGCAATCATTCAAAGCCTTGATGAAACAGGGAACATGAATGACGTTGAGATGATTATAGCGGAGGAAGGTGTTGTGTATATACGACAGTGGGATGATAGTTTAGAGAAGTACGAGATGCTTGTCATGACATACCAACAGCTTCTTGATATAATACTTTCTCTAAAGCAGACAGAAGGTCTTTTCCAAATAGTACCAAGAGGATAAAGAGATGGATAACACAGACACACAACAGTTAGACCACTACATGCGGGAGAATAACCTGTCAAAGGAGGACGTTCTTCTCATAGTTCAACGTCATGTGAATGACTTACAGTTCGAGAGAGACTTGGACGAAGCTTACAACAAAGACGAGTGGGATGACTGGTCAGAAGGAGACATGGTATGATAGCCTCAGAAGAAAAGAAGTTTGATGTGGAAAGAGTTGCGTGTCCCTACGTGGATTGTGGTAGCTCAGACGGGTTCTACTACAGTTCAGTAACTAAGTCAGGTTTTTGCCACGTGTGCGACAGTAAGACAGGTAAGCCTGGTAAGTACCCACGCCCTAACTTTAGGAGTGATATTGCTGATTGGGCAGAGGAGGCTTATCCAGTGAACACAATGAAACCACCAGTACACACAAGGCAGATAGCTTCAGCAACATTCAACGGCATACGGGGTATTGATCCTGACGTTTGTAAACTCTTTAAGATCCAGCTTCAACTGGACAGTGAGGGTGACGAGGTTAGGTACGCATTTAAGTACCCATCAAATGTAAAGTACAGAGGCTTTGAGGAGAAGAAGTTCTGGACTGAGGAGAAGGGTGCCTTACAGGATCTCTTTGGCCCAGACTTTAACGCTGGCTCTAGTAAACGTCTTTACCTTACAGAAGGTGAGTTTGATGCTGCATCTTTATATCAAGCCCTAGGTAAGAGTTTCCCAGTTAAGTCGATACCATCTGCCTCACTGTCTGATAAGTTTATCAAGCGTAACTTTGACTACCTCAACTCATTCCAAGAGATTGTCTACGCTGGTGAACAGGACGATGCAGGTAAGGGTGCAGCGACTAGGCTCTATGAGTTATTCCCTGAGAAGTTTTACTATGTCCCTTTGACTAAGCACAAAGATGCTAATGACTTTATACTAGCAGGTGACCAAGACGATCTGAAGTGGGCTGCGGTTAAGCCTCAGCGGTTTTCCCCAGATAACTTCTTTGTGGGTGACGTTGAAGTAGAGAAAGCTATCAGGACTGAGAACCCCTACGAGTACGTAGCTACTGGTCACACTGCACTAGACGATAAGATCAGAGGGTTAGTGAAGGGTGGTCTCACCTTCATTAAAGCTTTACGTGGTCAAGGTAAGACTGAGTTGATTAGGTACTTTGAGATAGGGCTCCTAAAGTCAGAGGCTAAGATAGCCTTGCTACACATGGAGGAGATGAAGTCTACAACGTACCGTGCCATGGCTACGTATGAGCTAGGTTGTAATGTCCGTACAAAGGAAGACGCTGCAGAGAATGGCGTTAGTGAGGACGATGTGGTCTTGTCTGCTAAGATAGCTGCACGAGATGATCAAACCATTATCTTTGAGATGCAAGCTCACGATGACCCAATGAAGCTTCTTGATTATGTTCGACTGGCTGCTACGGTTTACGGCGCTAGTTTTATTTTCATAGACCATGTCCAACGCCTAGCCTACCTGTCAAATGCAGGGGTGGAGGGTGCAACCAGTACTCTTACAACCTTGGGTGCACGTATGGCTCAGCTTGCTAAGGAACTGAATATAGGTGTGGTCTTTATCTCTCAGGTTAATGACGATGGCCGTACCAAGTATGCTGCCTCCCTTGAGGAAGAAGCTATCATGTGTATCAAACTCAACCGTGACACTGAAGCAGAGGACGAGTCAGAAAGAAACACTACTTACTTTATTGTTGACAAGAACAGACCATTCGCTAAGTTAGGTAATGCAGGGTCCGTCTACTATGATCCCGACACAACACTACTAGAGGAGGTTTCATTCAACGTATGAGAGTCGTAGTCAGTGACATAGAAACAGAAGGTCTCAACAACTGCCAAAAGCTTTGGATCTGTGGTGGTCAGGACATTAAGACAGGTGAGGTTACCCGCTTTGATAACTGTCATGAAGATCCTGTAGCTAAGGCTGAGGCAATCAAGTGGTACGAGTCTGCTGACCTGATCATTGGTCACAACTTCCTTTCCTTTGACGCTGTGCAGCTTAACAGTTTACTTAAGCCTAGACTAATTGACCCAAAGAAAATCATAGACACTCTAATCATAAGCAGACTGGTAAACTACGATATACAAATACCTAAGGGCGCTAAGAATCGTCACAGCTTACAGGCTTGGGGTATCCGCCTAGGCAACTACAAAGGAGAACATAATGACTGGACTAAATTCAGTGAAGAAATGGTTGAGTACTGGTATCAAGACATCGAGGTTTCACATGCTTTGTACGAACACTTCTCTAGTGTTATTCGGAATCCTGATTGGAGTAAGTCTCTAAGGGCTGAGCATGACCTGCAGACTGAGTTAGTAAGAACAAAGTACTACGGCTTTGCATTTGATAAGCCTAAGGCAGAGATGCTTCTAAGTTCTATTCAGACTAAGCTTGCTGAGCTAACGGATCAGTTTCGGGTAGACTTCACGCCTAAGTTAAACTTGGTAAACACAATTAAGTATCGCCTAAAGGAAGACGGGGAGGAGATGGCTACAGTCAAGAAAGCCAAGGAACGTTATGCCCTTACTGATCGTGTGGGTGACGACTTGCTCTGCTATGACTGGGTACACTTTAAGCCTTCGTCATCTAAGGATCGTGCTGATGCGCTGTGGGATGCTGGATGGACTCCAGTTGATAAGAGCAAGACCTTCAACAACTTCAGCCGACTGTCTGTTGGAGATCCTTATGGCAAGACTGTACCTTCAATGTCTAAGGAGTTCTACAATGAGAAGAAGAAACACTTTGAGAGGTATGGTTGGTCTGTGTCTGAGGATAATCTCACCACCCTGCCTGAGGATGCACCTGAAGGGGCGAAGACTTTAGCTAAATGGCTCACACTGGAGGGACGTAGAAGCTCACTCGTTGAGTGGTTAGGTCAGGTTGGTACTGACGGTAGGATACATGGTACCATCAACAACATAGGTGCTTGGACAGGCAGGTGCTCACATAACAACCCTAACACTGCTAACATACCTTCAGTCTTTCATGGAGAACCTAAGACAGCTGTGGAAGAGGTAAAGAAACAGTACGACTCACACCTTCGTGCTTGCTGGACAACCCCCAGTGGATCTTTCCTAGTAGGTACGGACGCAGACGGTATTCAACTACGGGTACTTGCAGATTATTTATGGAGATACTTTGATGCTGACCAGTATGCTAGAGCTATCATGGAGGGTAAGAAGGAAGACGAGACAGACATTCACAATGTTAACAAACGTGCACTGGGACTTGACCATGCTACTAGGGATATGGCAAAGACTTTTATCTATGCTTGGTTACTAGGGGCGGGTGTAGCTAAGACCGCCCAGATACTTAAGGTAAGTCAGCCCAAGGCAGTTGAGGCTAGAGATAACTTCGTTAAGTCTATCGACGGTCTAGCTAAACTGAAGAACAAACTGATACCCGCAGTGGGTGAGCAGGGATACTTTACTGGGTACGATGGCCGAAAGGTACTTGTACCTTCAACACACAAGGCACTTGCAGGTATGCTGCAGAACGCTGAAAGTATCTTAATGAAGTACACACTACTACGCTGGACTTCTGAGGCTAGGAAGCTAGGTATAAACTTTAAGCTTGTTGGCTTCATTCATGACGAGTATCAGACAGAGGTGATAGGAACAAAGGAAGAAGCAGAAGAACTAGGAAAGCTTCAAGCAGACTGTATGCTTGAGGTAGGAAAAGAACTGGGGTTTAAAATACCTACCCCTGGATCTTATGATGTAGGAAAAAACTGGCTTGACACCCATTAAAGTCCTATGCTAAAACGAATCAATATGAAACTCAATGAGGATAACAACATGCCTAACGAATCTAAAACACAAATCCTAGAACTATTCGGTACACTGGAGTGGGCAAAAGTATTTGAACACAATCGAGATCGTGCTGTTTGGAATGAAGAAAAAGAGGGTGAGTACAAAGTTACTATTATCTTAGACGAGGAGAACACTGAGAAGTTCAAGGCGTCTGGCTGTGGTAAGGTTTTAGTCGCAGTAGATGGAGGTAATAAAGTTACCTTTGCTCGTCCACATAAGGGTAAGTTTGAGTGGCAAGGTGGTGCACCCAAAGTTGCCAACATTAAAGGACAACCTTGGGACTTTGAGACTGACGGTTACATCGGTAACGGTTCTACTGGTCTCGTTAACGTATCCCTCTTCAATGCTAATGGACGCACAGGTTCACGCCTTGAGGCTGTTCAAGTAGTTGACCATGTAGAGTTTGAGTCAGACGGTAATAGTGGACCCTCCTCTACCTTCAGAGACCTATCAAACCTTACGACTAAGACCGACATTAAACCTAAGAAGGCAGCACCAGTCGCTGTCGAAGACGACGCCATCCCTTTCTAGGTTTACTTTCTTTCTGCTGTGTGTGTGTGTGCCAAAGCCCCTTCCCTTAGTTGGGTGGGGGCAACCAACCCTAAGAGGAACATAAGATGAAAACAATAGACACCTTAGTAAGTGACATTGAGCAGACAATCTTCGGCTACAACGGTTGGGACAAAGCTCTTGGCGACTTCATGGCTAACAACATCTCCACTATGGCAGAACAACGGTTCGCTAAACCACAAGAGCCACGGGGTTACCTATCTCTGTCAGCCCTAGGCACACAGTGTGAGCGGAAGTTGTGGTACAAGATCAACAAAACAAACTTAGCTGAGCCTCTTAATGCATCAACACTTCTCAAGTTCTTTTATGGTGACATCATCGAGGAGTTAGTACTTACGATAGCAGCTGTCTCAGGTCACAGTGTTACTGGTATGCAAGATCGTATGGACGTTCACGGTATTAAGGGACACAGAGACGCTGTCATAGACGGTATGACGGTGGACGTTAAGTCAGCTTCACCTTACGCATTTAAGAAGTTCAAGGATGGCAACCTGCGTGATGACGATCCATTCGGTTACATCTCACAGCTGTCTTCCTACGTCTACGCTGCGAAGGATGACCCCCTTGTCACAAACAAAACCCAGGGCGCATTTTTAGTTATAGATAAAGTTAATGGAAATATTTGCTTGGATATTTATGACTTCACGGAGGAGATGAAGGACAAAGAGAAAGAGGTAGCTCACCTAAAGTCTATGGTATCTCAGCAGGAGCCACCTGATAGAGCCTTCAAACCTGTTCCTCAGTCCCCTAAGAATCCAAAGGGGAACCAGAAGCTTAGCGTGGCCTGTTCCTACTGTGACTTCAAGAAAGAATGCTACCCTGAGCTTCGCAAGTTTATCTACAGCGACAAGCCCCTGTTCCTAACTAAGGTAGTAAAGAAACCAATGGTTGCAGAAGACTTGGAGTATAGCGGTGAGCTACAACAAAACTAGGCGAAGAGCCTTACAAGCAGGTTATCGTTCCGGTTTGGAAGAGGACACTGCGGAGTTCCTTCGCACTAAGAATGTAGAGTTTACATACGAGAAGGAGAAGATACGTTGGCTAGACATGAAGTACAGAACCTACACTCCCGACTTTGTACTAGCTAACGGCATCATAATAGAAACCAAAGGACGGTTTGTTTCAAATGACAGACGCAAACACAAGGAAATAAAAGATCAGTACCCAGACTTAGATATAAGGTTCGTCTTTAGTAACAGCAATCAGAAGTTATATAAAGGTGCGAAGAGTTCTTACGGTGACTGGTGTAAGAAGAACGGCTTCAAGTACGCAGACAAACTAATACCAGACGAATGGTTAGAGGAAATCAAAGATGACTGAACCCTTTAGAGGCAGAGTAGAGATACTCCAAGTTATACGTGGCCCTTACGACGACGAGGATGGGCATATATGGAACCTGTGTTTGGCAAGACACTGCTCAACTAATGAACAGTTTGAAGAGGAGTACTACTACACGTCAATGAAAGATGCTATGGATGATGTAGACAGACTACACAAGACAGGTCCATTCTTAATTGATGAGTTAGGTAACACCGAACAAGATCACATGAACAAGATGACTAGGAAGGTTTTAGAGTATGTCGAATAAAACAGCAGTCGTATTCAGTTGTGCACATACAGATCCAAACATACCTAATGATAGGTTTGATCTACTAGGTGAACTGATCTACGACATTAACCCTAGCTATGTTATCGACCTTGGTGACGGTGCAGACATGAAGTCACTAAATAGTTTTGACACTAGGTACCCTGAGGCCATCGTGTCACAGAACTATGGTCAGGACATTGAGCATTACAACGATGCAATGGAACGCTTAAGAAAGAAACCCAGTATAAGGAAATACAAGAAACCCTTTTGGATTGGGTTTGAAGGTAACCACGAAAATAGAATTAAGAAAGCTATCGCTCATGACCCAAGACTTAAGGGAGACAAATACGGGATATCCTTCGGGCATCTTCAAACGGACCACTGGTTCGACGAGTACCACGAATACCAAAACTCGGCACCAGCAATCGCTGACTACGATGGTGTCTCATACGCTCACTTCTTTTCTAGTGGTAACTTTGGGTCAGCTATGTCTGGCATTCACCATGGTTACGGACTACTCCAAAGTAGAAACCATTCTTCTACTTGTGGTCATAGTCACAAGCGTTCTATCTATTTCAAGGACTCTGCTCACCCTAACTCGATTATCGGCTTGGTCGCAGGGTGCTTCAAAGGCGGAGCAGAAGGCTGGGCTGGACAGTCTAATCTAGAGTGGTGGAAAGGTTGCATCATTAAAAGAGAGATAGCCAACGGTGTTTACGAACCAGAGTTTGTATCTCTTGATAGGTTGAGAAAAGAATATGGTTGACCTGAGGCATGTAACCGATATAACTAGGGGTTCTGTCAATGCGATTTGAAGCTAGACTAATTCTAGACGTTGACCCAGAAGCTAACTTCTTAGAGGTTGACTACGGAGAAAACTGCAGAGTAATAGACGAGTTACTGCAGGACTTGGTATACGATACGGATGACATCGAGGTTGTCCTTTGTGATGTAAGTACATATGATCAGTAAGGAAATGAAGTATGATAACCCAAGAAGACATTGAAGCTTTTTTACCACCAACACCAGAGGAGTGCTTAGAAGAGTTCATCTTAATCTTTAAGGCCTCCCTTGACCCCAGACTATGGGTTAACCTTATTAAAGAAGAGTACAATGAACTTGAAGCTGAGAAGGCTGGAACAGTAGACCACCTCAAAGAGGCAGCAGACTTGATGTATGTCCTAGAAGGGTTCCGATTAGTATCCCCAAACTACTTGGACCTATTGATCTCTGACGATGAGCTGGAGGATATAAACAATCTGCTTGAGAGTGCCGATAAGGCAATAGAATCTGCTGAAGGTTTCTACGGACACAACACAGTGTACGATGCATTTCTTTTAGTACACGATAGTAACATGTCCAAGCTAGACGATGACGATAAGCCAATCTTTAGGTCTGACGGAAAGGTTCTTAAGGGACCAAACTACAGGGCACCTAACTTAACATACTTACTTTAAAGGACACAACGCACAATGAGTAACCAATTACCCACCGACTACCAATCGTTTATCCACAAGTCACGGTACGCTAAGTACTATGATGGCTCAGGCCGTGAGTCTTGGGACGACACAGTAACCCGCTTCTCTGTCAACATCATTCGTGATCTGGTAGACCCTAACACCAAGTACAAACTCGAACAAGCTATCCTTGGGTTAGAAATTATGCCATCTATGCGTGGCCTTATGACTGCAGGTCCAGCAGCTGAGCGGGATAACACTTGCATGTACAACTGCAGCTACCTACCTGTAGACGACCTCAAGTCATTCGACGAGGCTATGTTTATCCTGCTCTGTGGTACTGGTGTTGGCTTTAGTGTAGAGCGGCAGTTCGTCAGCAAGCTTCCAGAGGTGCCTCAACTCTTCGATAGTGAGACCAACATCGTCGTCAAGGACAGTAAGGAGGGGTGGGCTAAGTCTTTCCGTCAATTGATTGCACTCCTATACAGTGGTGAGATCCCTACTTGGGATGTGTCAAAGGTACGACCAGCTGGTGCACCCTTGAAGACCTTTGGTGGTCGGGCGTCAGGTCCAGCACCCTTGGTTGATTTGTTTAACTTCACTATCAAAACATTCAAGGATGCTCAAGGACGTAAGCTTTCTTCCGTTGAGTGTCACGATGTTATGTGTAAGATTGGTGAGGTGGTAGTCGTAGGTGGAGTGCGCCGTAGTGCCATGATCTCACTGTCTAACCTGAGTGATGACCGTATGCGTCACGCTAAGTCTGGTGAGTGGTGGAAGACTAACCCGCAACGTGCACTCGCAAACAACTCTGTGTCCTACACTGAGAAACCAGACAGTGTGTCTTTCATGAGGGAGTGGATGTCACTAGTTGAGTCAGGGTCTGGTGAGCGTGGTATCTTCAATAGGCAAGCCTCTAAGAACCAAGCTGCCAAGAACGGACGCCGTGACTCTAACTATGAATTCGGTACAAACCCTTGTTCTGAAATAATTTTAAGGCCCAATCAGTTTTGTAACTTAACGGAAGTTGTTGTACGTGCGACTGATACCCTAGAGACCTTGTCTGAGAAGGTACGTCTTGCTACGATACTGGGTACGATCCAGTCTAGCTTTACTAAGTTCCCGTACCTCCGTAAGATCTGGCAGAAGAACACTGAGGAGGAGCGTCTACTTGGTGTGTCACTGACAGGAATTATGGACAACCCACTAATGACCCTCAAGAATAAAGGACTGGAGAAAACACTTGAGCATCTTAAGTCTATCGCCGTTTCTACTAATGCTGAGTGGGCTGAACGCCTTGGTCTGCCTGTCTCTGCTGCTATCACATGTGTTAAACCTTCCGGTACGGTATCACAGCTGGTTGATTCCGCCTCTGGTATTCATGCTCGTCACTCACCCTATTACATTCGTACTGTACGTGGTGACAACAAAGATCCTCTAACACAGTTCATGAAGGACCAAGGTATTCCACATGAGCCTGAGGCATTTAAACCAGATCAGACAACCGTGTTTAGCTTTCCTATGAAGGCTCCGTCTGGTGCTGTGTGTACTGCCGATATGCCTGCCATTGACCAGCTGGAGATGTGGTTGGCTTATCAAAGGTCATGGTCAGAGCATAAGCCTAGCGTTACTATCAACGTAAAGAATGACGAATGGTTTGAAGTAGGTGCATTTGTGTACAAGAACTTTGACGAGATGTCAGGTGTGTCATTCCTACCTTACGACGAACACACGTACCAACAGGCTCCTTATCAAGAGTGCGACAAGAAAGCCTATAAAGAACTGCTAAGTGTGATGCCTAAGTCTATCAACTGGTCTAAGCTATCGGAGTATGAGAGCGAGGATAACACAGCAGGTAGTCAGACCTTAGCTTGTTCTGGGGATAGCTGCGAGATCGTAGACCTAGTGTAACCAACTCACCTAAGCAAGTGTCTAAACTGCTTATTACCTTAAGGAGAACTTATGTACACTATCATCACCAGAGAACAATGTAACTTCTGTGATTCAGCTAAGGCCTTACTAAAAGGAAGGGGATACCCTTACACAGAGTACAACGTGCATTCCCAAAGCTCAAGGTGGGTCTTAACCTTAATCAAGAGGGCCAGTCTTACCACAGTTCCTCAGATCTTTTCACCCAATGGTAATTACATCGGCGGTTACACTCAGCTTAAAGAACTACTGGAAAAGGAACAACGTTAATGGAAGACTTTCCAGAGAAGCCAAAGAAGACAAGACGTAAGACCAACTATAAAAATGCAGCTAATAAGACAACGTCTGGTTTACTACCTAGGACCACCAATCAAAAGCTTCTCATTGATTCTCTGAGGGAGAACAAACAAGTCTTTATCTTAGGGCCAGCTGGAACGGGTAAGACCTACATCGCCGCCACCTTTGCAGCTGACCTGTACACCCTAAAAGAGATTGACAAGATCGTAATCACCAGACCTCACGTAGCCGTGGGTAAAGATATGGGTTACCTGCCAGGAACACTTGAGGAGAAGACCTACCCTTGGGCATTACCAGTTCTTGATGTCCTTATTAAACACCTAGGTAAGGGTGCCGTTGAGACAGGCATTAAGAATGGAAACATTGAGATGGCACCTCTAGCTTTAATGAGGGGTAGAAGCTTTGACAACTCATTCATTATCGTAGACGAGTCTCAGAACATTACCACTCACGAACTAAAAATGCTATTGACTAGGGTAGGAGAAGGTAGTACTATTGTTCTCAACGGTGACGCTCAGCAGTCTGACCTCAAGGAGGCTGACGGTCTGTCCAAAGTAATACACTTAGCTAAGAAGTACATGCTTCCTGTACCAGTAGTTGAGTTTGGTGTAGACGATATTGTAAGATCTGACATCTGTGCACAGTGGGTGAAGGTCTTTATGAAAGAGAGTATATAGTGAAGCCCATGACAGCTACTAACTCAAAGAGGCCCAGAGGTAGGCCACCCAAAAAGAAAACCCTTGAGCAAGAAGCCCAAGAGTTCTACCTCACTAAAGAAGTAAACGTTATTCCCCCTGGGCAAGTCCAGACTGGGGATTACTTTGCTGGATGCGCTCTGTCTGGTTTGATTGCATCTGGCAAGTTTCTACGGTCTGACGAGATTGTAGAAGAAGCTTACAGGTATCGAGACTTGATGCTTGAGGCCAACGATAAGAAATGATACTTCAAACTAAACCCCCAGTTACTAGCTGGGGGTTCTTTCTTTTAGTCCGTCTCCTCAGATCCTAGGAACTGTTGAGGGAAGATGGCCTTGTCAAAGTCGTAGTTATCCTCTGCGTACCTGATTACCCTTCTCCTACGGGCTAGCTCTTCTTCAACGCTTGACGAGTCGCCTAGGTAGTCCCTTGCGGATTTGTACTTTACGTCCTCGTCCTGAGTCATCAGGGACACTAGTTCATCAAAGTTTCTACCACTACTTGACTCAAGTAATTTCTCAGTCAGTACGTACTGGTTTCGTAGGAAACCTGCAGCCCTTTTTCTACCTGTGTTTGATTCAAGCATAGTCTCAAATGCATCTGTCATAAGGTCTTGTGCATTTGAGACTCTATGATTTACAAAATCCTGTAGTGCCATCTTCTTCAGTGTGTAATCATCACCCAATTCATCGTATGTTCTACCAGCGTACTCTGTCCTGTTGTTCAACTGCCAGTTTGCCTTCCAAGATTTAAACTCTTCTGCCATAGTGGGAACACCAGGCATACCTCTGGCTAGAAGTTTTCTAACTGTGTAGTCGAGAGTGGCATTCTTTGTCTTAGTATTCCCATACAGTTTGTATTCCTCAAGCCCAAGGAGTGTCATCTCCTTTTGTATGTCGGTACTAGGGGGTTCTTGGGTAAAGCCAAGCTGCCTTGTTATGGGGTTGTACCCACCTACAGGTGTTGGGTTAAACGGCGAGTAAAGCTTTAGGTCTTCACCGTCAGAGTCCCTACGTGTTTGAGTAAGGGCTACACCCTTCATATCCATTACAAAACGTAAGGCCTGATTTCTGAGGATACCTTCTCCTACAACGTCTTCTAGAAAGTTTCTTTCACCCGTAAGTGGATTACCCTTAACGTCCCTCACGTAAGGATTACCTCTTGCGAAGTCAGATAACTGTGCTGCGACATCTCTTGCCATAGTTTGAGGGTACGTAAAGGTAGCCACAATGTTGCCTAGTCCCTTAAGGGCAGCCTCATTAAACTCACCATCCTTGATAGACGCCGCAAGGTCACCCACAAGATCTATATCAAAGCCTAAGTCTCCCATACCTGCCAGTACTTCGCTGGCGTTCTTAGCAAATGCCTCACCGCTGATTGGTAGTGGCTCATTGCCAAACAACCCAGACCGCCAGACTAGGTCACCTATTAGGAGGTTAGCCGCCCAAGGACCAGCTGTTCTACCTACGTCCACCTCGGCACCAGTAGCTGTGACAATCTTGTCGTAGTCTATTTCACCATTCTTTTGAGCAGCAATTACGACACCACCTATAGTAATCATAGCCCCTGTCATTTGTCTGGCTACTCTATCTTTACCTGTCTTAAACTGGTCACCCAAGTACGATACTGACTTAGCGTCCTGTTTGTATAAACGCTTCTCCAGTTGGTCTAGACCACCAGTCGCTATACCTATGGGCGTGTAGTCGTTTATGTATTCCAAGTGGTTCGCTACATACCTAGGGAACGGAATGTTTAGACCTCCAGAAATAACAAACGGAAACTTCCTGTGAGCCTGCTGGAGTCCAACAGCACCCCTACCAAATAGAGACTTATCTCCCTCGTACCCACGTTGAAATGTAAAACGTTTAGCGTAGTCCGTTGCGTAGTCTACCACACCCGCAGACCTAGCAGCCTCAAGGTCAGTATGCTTTGATAGGTAATCAGAAAAGTTTGTTCCTAGGTTTGGATCATTCAGTTCCCTCAGCCTCCTGTCAAATGCCCCATAGAAAGAACCCTGCTTGAAGACAGCATCGGTTGCCATGTTAAGGGTGTTCACAAACCTAGCGGATCTATTTAGAAAGCTGTCTGATTTAGTTAGGTCACCCACCCTCTGCGTCTCATAGAATAACTCAGTGAACTTAAGAGGGGCATCCTCAAGGAGCATAGACCCAAGGACTTCTGATTCTTTTCTATTGACTGTAAAGCTTTTTAAAACTGAGAGGGTACCGCCAGTCCACCCTCTCTGCACTGAACCGTCTGGCATCTTAGTACCTACAGTACTGTTCAAGACATCCTTCCAGAAAGAGTCGGACATGTCAGCTACGACATTGTAACCACCCGTTGCAACGTTTGCAGCTGTAGTGCCTACTTGAGAGGTCATGAAAGCAATTCTAGTTTGGTCTAAGTTTTGCAAGAGGCTATAAGCACCACCCCTCTCCAACCTACTAAATATTTCTGTAGCCTCGTTCCCTGTGAAGACGGAAGCACCCTTACTTGCTAGGATGTCTAGCTCTTGGGTCATAGCCTTCTTAAGCTTAGAACCTTCGGCAAGGACTTTACCAGCCTTAGACAACTCAGCTAACCAAAGGTAAGACATTTCTTCAGAGGAAAGATTAAACTCTCTACGGATGTTTGTTAGTTGCTCTGCCTGTACAGATCCATCAGAGATACCTCGAGCTACTGCAGAACTGACACGCTCCCCAGGTCTTAGCTTCAGAGTCTCCTTTAACTTCAGACTAGCCGCAGCAATACCTCTGACTGTGTTCATGTCTAGACCAGGGGCGATCAACTCGTTAGCTCTTTCGTCTAGCATACGGCTGAAGATCATCTCACCTTCTTTAACTGCGTCTTTGCTCAAAGGGTCCAGTGTCTTACCTGTTTCTCTTGCTCGGAACATCTGAGCTAGGTCCACGATATCACTCATAGTGTCGTTGATCTGTTCATCTGAAAGACCACTAGAGGTTATTGAATCCATAGCTGCTTTTGCATTTGCTTTAGCGGTATCACTAGCCTTCTTGGCTTGATCAACTAGAATGTCAGCAGCTTTATTTCTGGATGACTGTGTCCAAGCACCGCCGAACCCACCAACAACCGCACCTAGAGTGCCATCTATTGTAGCGTCAATAGCCAAGTCACCAACGGTGTAGTCGTATCCTTCAATAACAGCTTCCCTTGTCTCACCCCTACCATAAGAGGCTACACCCCCTACAGCAGCTTCCCCAGCAAAAGAAATGCCTGCAGCCTTGAGGCCTTCCTTAGTCACACCCTTCTTAACTGTCTCCTTAACAGCTTGCTTGGACAGCCCCTCGGCAAGAAGCTTGTTAGCATACGACCTAACAGCCATTTGACTGGCTTTAGCAGTAGCCTTAGCGGCAATCTTAGACCCTACACCAAAGCCAAATGTAGCTGCAGTTACAGCCGTTGAAGGGGAAGCGATAAAAGAAGATGTGTAGTCCCAAGCTGTTTCAAAACCTCCAGTACCTCCACCCTCGGATACATCGTAGGCCTGCATTAGTTTTCCGAAGGCAAGCTTTCCCGACTTCGGGGCTTCCTCTTCCGACTTTTGTACATACAACAAATCAAAGACAGCTGTAGCCTCGTTCATAGACTGCCATCTCATGTGCTGTGCAAAGTCGTCTGCAAGTTGGTCAGTGTCCTCCAGCTGTTCAGGTGTGTAGTTGTACCTACCTCCAGAGAAGAAAGACTTAAGGTCTTCCTGAAACTCTTCCTGGTCCAGTAACTCGTTAAAGTACTTTCCTTCAGCTTGCTCTACGTAACTCATCAGATATCTCCTAACGGAGAACCAGTACCTGTACCAGTACCTGTACCTGTACCTGTACCAGTACCTGTACCAGTACCTGTGGGGGCTTTGAAAGGTTCCCAGTTAAAGCCAGGTGTAGTAATTGCCTCATCTATCTTTTCAAGAACAGTGACTGCAGGTACGTTAGAACTGTTTTCAATACTACCAATAACCGTACTTAGAGCAGACACTGGGCTGAAACTGTTTGTAGGATCTTCTGCTAACTCTACCGTCTTTTCAGTAAGGTTATTAAAAAGTATTTGAACATCTGGTGCGGCGTCCTGGCTGAACACAACATCACCTACGTTGTTAATAGAGAAGTTAGTATCGTACATTGTACTGAGGGATGAGGCCAGCTGTGCTTGAATAGACTTCCGATCTGACAGTTCAATACGTGGCCCCTTAGTAGAGTTTAGCCTAAATGCGGGTAGCCTTGTCCTTCCAGAAGACTCAGTGGTTTTTAAGAACTGTTCTTGGAGTTCATTGAGGTCTCCCATTGCGTTAATAAGACCCAAGGACATGTCCTCTTCTGTCTTGAAGCTTTCACCTTGCAGACCCCTTGATACTGCAGCAGCAAGAGCCTCGTCGCCTTCTACCTTTTCGTCCAGAAATGCTGATAATGTTTCTACATAGTTCTCTGACAGCTTACCATTCTTTGTTAACGTAGCTACCTTGTCTATTTCAAACTCTAATTGACCAGACATTTCAAGCGCCCTAGCAGACTTAGTGGAGAAGCCAAACCTTTTAGCTTGGGAAACCCTTGCCCTTGAAGCCTTAAGGGATTCCCTACGATCCTGTATATTTTTCAGACCAGTCTTAAATAAGTACTCACGCTTTACAGCATTGATCTCCGCAACCTTAGCCTTCTTCTCTGCGACTTGATCGTTGTATGCTTTAGCAAGACTGCCAGCTATCATTATTTTCTTGAATGACATGTCTTTATCCTCTCGCCATTAAGCCACGGGATTTACTTTGAGGCGCTTCCTCAGCCAGTGCATCGGCTACGTCAGAAACATCTGGTGATATCTCGCCTTCAGTATCCTGAGCAACATCAATGTCAGGCACTGCCTCAGCAAACTCACCAAGCATTTCGTAACCCTCGTCCCTCTCTTCGATGGGTGTCTCAGCAAGAGCTTTATCAAGTAGGATACCGACCTTATCTTTCTCTTCTTTTTCCGTTGTCTCTGTATTCTTAAAATCATCTAAGTATTCAACACCAGCTTCTTCCGCTGTTGAGGCTATGAACTTGTGTATGACAGGGGCAATGATCAGACTGATGTCAAGGTTATGGATACCCTTGGCTACAGCTATGGTAAGTGCAGCCTGAGTTGCATGTTTAACTGGAAGCCCATACTCAAGGGTGAACAGCAAGTTATCCAATCTCTTTGGATCAGACAGCTTCTCCATATGCCAGATGACTGCATCGTTAGGGTCTGTAATCTCTGGAGGTCTCTCGTACAGAGCATTACGTGGGGTCTTGGTTAGGGATTGCCCTGGGATAGGTCCGTCCATTATACTTCACCTCTAAAGTTTTCGACTAAGTCTAAGTACTTAGGTACGTAAGGCATGATATGTTCCTCAGATAGACCTAAGCCTCCACTATCTAGGGCAGGTCCGTCATGGTGAAGAGCGTACACGTAGTCGTTGCTGTAACCCTTTTTCCTAGCCATCCTAAAGTTATCTGAAGTATGCTCAAGAACCGCTTGAACCTGCATGTCCACATCCCACTGATTCTCAGGGAAGATGCCATAACTTTTACCTGTCTTGTCAATAAACTGCCCTAAGCCTCTGGCACTGCTAGACTTAGCTGCTGCGTCTGGATTGAACCCTGACTCATACCTAACAGTTGCGAGTGTGTAGGCAATCTCGTAATCTGTCATGCCTAGCTTGCTCCCTACATCAACAATCTTATTGACTATCTCTTGCTGTACAGCGGGGCTAACGTCACCAGCCCTACGGGAGTTACCCCTTAGCTCACCTTCAATCAGAGGGGAGTCGAAGTAAGACTGAGGGGCAACCTCACCAGTTTGGACACCCTTCTTACCGTACAAGTCCTCTGAGAGTTGGATTGGGTTGTAAGACTCTTCTGGTTTATTCTCGCTGGCATCTTCCTCGATACCCTGAATCCAAGAAGCCATGTCTAAGTCAGGGGCTAAAGCTCTTTCCCTAGATGCACCGATATCCGACTGACTAAAAATCCTCCTAACACCTTGGGCACTACTCTTCATGGAGGCCTTGGTCTGCTCCGCTTGAGCCTCACCTAAGGCAAGCATCCTCTTAGTCCTCTCTCTTGAAGAAGTACCAGCAGCTTTAGTTGTGGGGTCTTCCTGCTGTTTAGCGAACCTGTCAAGCTGGTCGTACTTCGTCATGTAGTTAGTCTTGAAAGCCATTACTTTTATCCTTTAGTATAACCAATCAAAGAGAGCCTTAGCAATCTCTTGGTTAGCTCCTATTTCTGCTTGGAGTTTAGCTGCATCAAGTTCAGCATCAGCGGCAAGTTTCTGTAGTACAATTGCGTTAGCCCTGTCCTGATCGTTCTGGTAAGAATTAAACACGTAGTCCATCTCGTCACGCTCACGCTGCCAGATCTCATCTATCTCAGCCTGTGTTAAAGCATTCTGCTCTTTGGCTACGTACAAGGCTCTCTCGTTAGCAGCCGATTGGTTTTGTGTAGCAGCTGTCTGTCTCCACTTAGCGTTAGCTTGAGCAACAACTAAACTATTTGAGATCATAAACTGTTTAAAGGCATTGTCTTGGGCTACATTAAATTGATTGGTAGAGTTTACAGCACTGGTATCAAACTGTGCGATAGCGTTGGTTTGGTCTGCGTTGAACTTAGAAACATTAGCTTGAAGGTCAGCAAAAAACTGATTTGTCTGGTTCTCAGATGCAGAGTTAAACTGTGCCGCAGCATTCTCAGCAGCTTGGTCCGTGAAGAGAGCCTGAATATTTTGCTGTGCCCTGAACATCTCGGTCTGCTGCCTATTATTAAGATTAGACATATCCATACCCAAGAAGGACTGAGCGTTCTGAACAGCTGCTTGCTGTCTATTATTTAAGTTAGCCATATCAAGGTTAGCTAAAGCAGAAGCCTCAGACATTACCATAGCTTGATCGTTAGATAGGTTAGTTAGAGCCATCGTGTTAGCTGCACGAGAGTTCTCTAAGGCTACCTGCTGTTCAGCAGTGAAGTTCATGTTGGCTATATCAGATATCTTAGCGGCGTTAGCTACTCTAGATTGAAATGCCTGATCAAACTCCATGCCCATAAAGGTAGCACGTTGTTGTGCGGCAAGCATAGCACGTTGCTGTCTATTAGACAAGTTCTGAACTTCAAATTGTGCCTGTACCTGTGCATCCATCTGAGCAATAGGCAGGGCCGCTTCCATAGCTGCTTGAACAACTGCTTGACCAGCCATACTAGATGCACCTAAGCCACGAGCAGACAAGGTAGCCATAGCTGTGCGCATGGAACCAGCAGCCCAAGCAGGGGTTTCCCCACCCTCAAAGTCAGCCATCAAAGATTCGAGTTGACCCGCTACTGTAGCTTGCTTGGTAGGTGTAGCCGTTGCAGCCTGTATCTCTTCATTGAACTTAGACGCAGTTTCAGCATTAGCTACAGGCGATATCAACTCACTTTGACCAGTTACAGGGTCAGCTTCAATCTTACGCTGCACAGGGTTGTTCATCAGTACTGCAGCGCCTTGAGCAGCTGTTAGGTCAGACACTGCAGACTTATCTTGCTGAGCCGCATCTACCTGAGCTTGCTGTGAGACAACGCCCTCTTGTGCTTTTGTTTCCTCTGTAACCTTCTTAACTTCAGGTGCAACAGTAGTGGGCGCAAAGGTAGAAACTTGGGCTGTCTGAGGGGAGGTAGCTTGGGCAGCAGTACCAATAGTGTCAAACCCAGCTGTGGTAGCTGCTTGGTCTGGCCCTGTTTGAATCTCTTGGTCAGCTTGAGGGGTGATGTAGCCGTAGTTAGGGGCAGCAACATTAGTAGAAGGGGTGACTGAGTCAGGACTAGTCAAGCCACCTGTAGCAAGGCCTACTGTCTTAGTATCTGTCTCAGCAGTAGGAGAGCCTTGCATTGCTCTAGCTTTTCGTTCCAGCTTTTTCATAAGGGATCTAGCCTCAGGCTTAGACTGCATGAAAGCTTCCATCTCGTCCCCTTGTTCAGACCCTGTATAGCCTGTCTTGGAAAGGATGGTGTATTTTTGTTTGTTGCTAAACATATCCAGCATTTAGATTACCCTTACTTATCTAAGTTCATCCATACTGCACCAGCTATAAAGGTGAGCATAGAGACTGTTATTACTTTTGTTACTGTATTCCAAATAGACTTACGAGTGTCACGCCAGGCCTCTAGTAAGCTGCGCATCTCAGTAATATCTTTCTGTGCGGAGTCATCGAGCAAGCCAATAGAAGCCAGTGCCTCCTTCGCACCCTTACGGGCAGCACGGTCAAGCATAGCTTCAAGTTCTTCATTTGTGATTGTTGTTTGACCCATGCTCTTTAGTACCTATAGTTAGTGAGTAAAGGATAGCTAAGTTATAGCATTTATTGGTATACTTGTCAAGTCAAGACAGCGTTTACTTTATCTCTTGAGCCAGTATAGCAGCACCCCAGATTAGACCTGCACTACCTAATGCGAAGATAACGATAGCAGCTACTATTGTAAGAGCATAAAAGATCTTATCTCTCTTTGCAGCCTCAGCCTCAAGTGCATCCTTGCGTCTTTTACGTGCTCGTGCTTGCTCATGTACTACACTCTCCCACATACCTGGAGGTCCATACAGCTGACATATAGAGCGGAGTTCATCTGTAACTTCTTTATGCTTCATCTTTGCTTGAGCAATTGCAAAGCCTTCTTCTTCTGTAGATGTTAAACGGCCCAGTGGTCCTTTGTGTCTACCCTTCTCTGCAACACCAATCTCTGCTTCAAGATTAGCAAGCTTACCAAAAGCAGGCATAAGACTGTTTACATCTTTACCCGCCTTTACTGCACTACTGATACTACCAGCGACTGTACTTACCGCACTTGCAAGAGCTAATACTTCAATCATCTTACTTAGTCATGTCCCTATGATCTCTGTTGATGTATCGTAGTTCACTCTCCATAACGGCTATGCGTTGCTTAAGCTTATTGATCTCATTAATAGCTAAGGTCATAGAGGCAAGCTCATCCCATAACTCTTCTATGTCACTCCATACGTACTGTATCTCTACGCCATTGCTTTCAACGTCACGCTTAAGGTTAATGTTATCCTCAATAGCCATACGTGAGCCAAGCTGACTGACAGTCTCCTCTAAGCTTGCAATGGTAGCAGCCTGCTGTGACACCCACCATACACCACCTGCAAGCTGGACAGCCATAGCTGCAACAAGAGCTATAGGCAGTTTAATGTTTTCCATAGCTTTACTAGCCTCTACTTAAACTTAATTTCTATAGGACATACGTAGTTGTAACTCACTCTGTATACCCTGTCGTACCACGTACCGTTCTTAGTTAATCCACAGTCGTAGTAACAGTACTGAAACAGTCGGTTACCACTCTGTGTCCAAGCGTGGTTAAATGAAATAAATGCAAGGACACAGAGCATTACACTAAGGCTTAGTAGGCCAGTCAGACTCTTCTAGGTTAGGCCAGTTCTCATGTGCTGGTAGGTCACGCAGAGCTTGGCGATAGGTAATCATCTCAGTAGACATAGTAACGTCAGACAACGCAAGATAGTCCGTCTTAGCAAGTAAAGCGTTTCTGAGGTTACGCATTGAAATACTTTTACGTGCATCTAGTTCTTCTTGAGTAGGTGCATTAGGATCACTAAAAGATGAACCATCATATAACCACCCAATACCCCCAGAAGTAGCAGCAACAAGGTTAGGTATATCAGAAAGATTGTCTACCTCTACTGTGTTAGTAACAACACCGTTTTCTACAACGTGGGCTTTCATTAGACGTACTCCTCTACGATTACGATACCAGCACTACCTGCGCCACCTGTGGGGGAGCCAGCTCCGTTCATACCTCCGCCGCCGCCGCCAAAACCAGTAGCAGCTTGGGCATTACTATTTCGCTGCATAAACGCACCACCAAAACCTAGAAGTGAATTACCGCCCATACCGCCGTTGACTTCGTTGCTGTATTGATCCATACCACCACTACCTTTTTGACCAGTAAAGTTTATGTCTCCATTAGAGCCAACACCACCTGCCGCAGCAGTTGGCGATCCGTTAGACCGACTACCACCGTCACCGCCTGTTGCTTGTAAGTAACTCCCAAAAGACGTAGTGCCGCCAGTACTTCCATCAGCATTAGTACCACTACCTGCGCCACCTGCACCAATAGTTACAGCGACAGAAGATACGCTCGAAACATCAATTACTTCAATAGACGCTCCGCCACCGCCACCGCCCATTGGGTTATCATTACTGCTATCCCATGCCGATCCACCACCACCACCACCAACTACAGTAACCTTTACCTTTGTTACACCTGATGGTTTTGTCCAAGTGCCACTTGAAGTAAACACCTGCATTGATGCAAAGCCACTACTACCAGCGGTAGCTACTAAATCTGTTAAGTTAGCCATTACTCGCCCTCCTCTTCAAGTGTCGCAGGGTCTACCCAATCAGGATTAGCTGTCCATGTAGTGCCATCAAAAGTGTAACGATTACCTGTCCAGTTTTCTGGTGGTGTTACGTTCTCGTGTAACGTTGCATTAACAGCATTCAAGTCACCGATAATAAAGTCAGGCGTAATGATGTTATCAGGAGACATCACTATTTCTGCTGCATCCTCAAAGACATACTTCGATAGACCTGTTGCTGTTTCTACGATAGTCTTTTTCATTAGACCAAACCTCCTAAGTATTCATTCATCTCACTACCAGTGAGTTTTGTTTTAACTTGTAATTCTGTTGAACTGATAGCTTTACCTATTTTACGCCCGTTGTTAGTAGTACTAAATGTACCATCGTTAGCTACGAAGTATGATGTGTTTGCCGTAGGGGCGCTTCCTGTGGTGTATTGGAATACGGTATCGTTTGCATTTCCAACAACAAACATTTTCACGCCGTTACTACTGAATGCTAACCCTAGTGGAGTAGTCTCTTGCGTGGCAACACTAAAGTTAGTACTGTCGTAAGAGGCTGTGCTTATATCATAAGCTGTAGATAAAGAGTATTGGAAAACAGAGTCTTGATTATTAATCAAGATAAATAATTTAGTTCCATCTCCATTAAATGTTATACTATTAGGATTTGATCCTTGAGAGGTGACACTTAAACTCTTTCCGCTGTAAGATACTGCACTTAAATCAAAGGCGGTGGCTAAGGTGTATTGATAAAGCGTATTATTATTACCCGCCAACACATACATTTTTGTGCCATCTGGGCTAAGAGCAACGTCCTGCCCTCCCGAAACTTGGCTGTAAACAGTATATGAAGAGCTATCAAGGGAGGCTGTACTTACATCCCATGACGTAGATAAAGAGTAGCTATGCACTCTAGCGAAAGAATTATCTATCACAAACATCTTAGTCCCGTCTGGACTAAAGTGCATTCCATAAATGATACCAGACAGACCTGTAGTAAAACTAGTACCGCCATAAGATGCTGTGCTTATATCATAAGCGGTAGAAAGGGTGTATTGATAAACTACTTTGTCTGTCCAACTTAGAATATACATTATAGTACCGCTTGAGTCAAAGGCAACATCATAAGGTACTGAAACTTGAGAAGAAACACTAAAACTAGATGAGTCATAACTAGCATTAGCAATGTCGTAACTAGAAAAAGTACCGACATTTACCACCCCGCCAATAATGGTGATCTCACCTGTGGCAGTATCTGCAATATCTTCCGCTGCTATGCCAATGTAGGATGAGGCGTTGGTTGAAGATGTAGGTTCAAAAACAACAGCAGTCCCGTAATTAGAGTTACCGCTATCTTGATAGGCAATAACTATTTTATTAGAGTTACTATCAAAAACAGCAGACGTGTAACTTGTACCAGAACTTTCGAAAACTATAGGTGTACCGAAACTAATAGAAGTACCGCTTACAGTGCCAATAACAACAGAGCCTGCACTAGAATATGCAATAACTACTTTACTAGAGTTAGCATCAAATGTAGCGGAAATCCATACTGTGTTTGTAGTTTCAAAAACTACAGGCGTACCGAAACTAACGGAAGTACCACTTACAGTTCCAACAATAGCAGTTCCATAGTTACCGTTTCCAGCATCTTTGTATGCAATAACTGCTTTATTAGATGTACTATCAAAAGCAGCCGAGATTTCGTATGAAGCAGCACTTTCAAATACCACAGGAGTTCCATAACTAATGGAAGTACCACTTACAGTACCTACTACAGCAGTCCCGTAATTAGAGTTACTGACATCTGTATAGGCAATAACTATTTTATTAGAGTTACTATCTTTAACAGTGGATGTATACGCTACATAACCACTGTCAAAAACTGCGGGAGTTCCAAAGCTAATAGACGTACCACTTACCGTGGCTACCACAGCCTTCCCGTCATTAGCATTACCTTGATATGCAATAATAACTTTGCCTGAACTGCTATCAAAAGTTGAGGAAATATAGTTAGACGCAGAGCTTTCGAAAACTACAGGCGTACCAAAGCTTATCGATGTACCACTTACCGTCCCAACAATAGAGGTTCCATAATTAGTGTTACTATCGTCACGATAAGAAGTAACAATCTTATTGGTGTTACTGTCATATGTTGATGAAATAAAAGCAGTAAAAGCACTTTTAAAAACTACAGGTGTACCAAAGCTAATACTTGTACCGCTTACAGTCCCTACTACTGCAGTCCCATAATAAGAATTTGCGGCATCAGTGTAAAAAACAACTACTTTATTGGAAGAAATATCCAGTACGGCTGATACATAGTCAACTCTTGCGCTTTCAAAAACTTCAGGAGTTCCAGCAAAAGGCGGTGCTTCAGCAACCACACTAACCGTACCATCAGCATTAACCACAACAACATCACCGTTACTAATAGCCCCACTAGCAACAAACTCATGTGTACCTCCACCGCCTACACCAGCAGCACCTATAGCTGTAGCAGTAGTAGCATCTACAGAAGCAATGTTAGTTAAGCCTCTGCTATTATCTACTACTGTAGTACCTGCAATCTTTATAGCCATTAGAGTACCACCTTATACCAGAGAGCCAAGATATTCGTTTGTCTCATCGCCAGTCATTGCGCTGTCGATTAGTAACTCTGTTGTGGAAATACCTCTGCCAATCTTGCGTCCGTTGTTAGTGGTGGTAAGGCTTCCGTCATCCGCTACAAAATGTGAAGCGTTAATAGTGTAACCGCCGAAAGTGCCTGTGGTGTATTGGTATACGGTGTCGTTGACGTAACCTATTATGTACATCTTAGTGCCGTCAGGTTTAATAAATATACCCTGTGGGCCTGTTTCTTGCCCAGCAACACTAAACTCTCGAATAAAAGAAGAAGTAGAAATATCCCAAGCTGTACTTAAAGAATACTCGGTTACGTCATCTCCAGAAGAACCAACAACATACATCCTAGTGCCATCAGGTTTAATGGATATACCTGACGCATCATACTCTCGAGAGTAAACAGAATAGTTCTGAGTATAGGAAGAGCTAGAAATATCCCAAGCTGTACTTAAAGAGTACTCGTTCACATAACCATCAGAAGAGCCAAGAACGTACATCTTAGTGCCATCAGACTTAAAGAACAATCCTTGTGCTACCGAAACCTGAGTAGCGACATTGTATGCTTGGAGATAGGAAGCAGTAGAAACATCCCAAGCTGTGCTTAAAGTATACTCATAAACTTGGTCTGTAGCCTGAGCCGCAATGTACATCTTAGTGCCATCAGGCTTAAAGAATAAGCCGTTAGGGTAAAGCGTTTGACTAGAAACACTAAAGCTCTGAACGTAAGAGGCAGTAGATACATCCCAAGCTGTGCTTAATGAGTATTCATTTACGTCACGCCCAGCGGTGCCGCAGATATACATCTTAGTGCCATCAGGCTTAAAAAATACGTCTTTAGGAATTGTTTCCTGCCCACTAACACTAAAGTTAACACTATCGTAACTAGCATTAGCCAAGTCATAACTATTTACAGTTTGCTCATTCACACCACCATCAATAGTGACAGCACCAGTAGCTGTATCTGAGATGTCCTCTGCTGCTATACCAATGTAGGAGTCTGCGGTGGTTGAGAGAAGAGTATTAATAGTCGCTGCTTTCCCCGGAAAAGGTGAGGAAGAACCATCTCGCCATCCAATAGCTGTTTTAGTGGCGTTTTCATCATAAACAACAAAACCTCTTTCAGAATAATAGGAAGTACTAACAGTAGGGTCTGAAAAAGAAATAGAAGTTCCACTAACCGTACCTGTTGCAAAGTAGCCGTAGGTAGAGTTCTGTGGGTCTCTGTAGTTAAATATTACCTTACCCAAGTTCACATCATAAGTAGTGTCTAAATACGAAGTTTCACTTGGACCTAAACTTGTACCTAAACCTACAGGGGTGCCAAACGTAATGGAGGTTCCTGATACAGTCCCCACAGCGGCTGTGATTTTATTTGTACCACCATCATTATAGTATGATGCGACTATCTTTTGATTTACGCTATCGTAGACACAGCTAGGCTCATCGCCGCTTCCTGTAGAGTCAATTAAGGTAGCACTGCCAAATGAAATAGATGTTCCACTAACAGTCCCAACAATACCATAAGGTCTAAAGGAATTACCCCAATCTTGGTATATACAAACTACTTTTTGTGCAGCCGCATGGTATGCCGCACCTGTAGGGTAAGTAGTTCCATTTGAAGAAAAGGCTACTTTTGTTCCGAAGCTAACAGATGTACCACTTATAGTCGCAACAACGGCTGTACCATAATTATTATTCCCACCATCCCTATAAAAAAGTACCATTTTTTGAGCATTTGCATCGTATGCAAGAGAAGGAACATAGGAAGTTCCGCTGGTGTTGTGCTGTACAGGACTACCAAACGATATACTAGTACCGCTTACCGTACCTACGATAGCCCTGCCATCACTTGATTGACTATATGCAATAAGTACTTTTCCTGCGTTTACATCAAATCCAATAGTCAAATTATCGGTGTATGCCGCATTAAACTCTACAGGAGTACCAAAAGATATAGACGTGCCGCTTACAGTACCAACAACTGCATCGGCATGGAAACTATCCGTGTGCTTGTTATATGCTACAACTATTTTATTATTAGTAGAGTCATATGTTGCGACTGATTGATATACACTTGAGCTATATTGAGTAAAGGAATTTGGGCCGGGAGTAGTTTGTGTTATCACACTAACAGTGCCATCAGCATTAAGAGTAACAACATCGCCATTAGCAATCGCACCACTGGCTACAAAGTCATGCTCTCCGCCACCACCAACACCTGCAGCACTAATAGCAGCCGCTGTAGTTGCGTCTACTGTTGCAATGTTAGTAAGACCTCGTGAGTCATCTACTACGGTTGTACCGCCTACTTTAATCGCCATCTTCGTATCCTTTACTAGGTGATTGTTGCGTTGGAGTTTACGTTGCCTACAACATCAAGGTTGCCTGATGCGTCTAGCTTCATCTTGTTTGAACCGCCTGTAGAGAAGTACAGGGAGCCACCACTTTCTGTGACCGTCCAGCCATTGATTGTGAAGCTGTTAGATGCAGCACTGATGTTAAGGCCCGGGATGCGGAAGGCTGTGATGCTGTTGTTACCAAGGGTGATCTCATTAGACACTGTGGCAGTGGAAGCATCTGAGCCATTGCCGATAACAATGTTGTTAGCCCCCGTAGTCGTAGAGTTACCTGCTTCGTAGCCTAAAAAGGTATTCCGCCAACCTGTGGTAATACCATAACCAGCGTTCCAACCAACTGCGGTATTTCGGCTATGGTTGCTCCCAGACACACCCCTTAAAGCACCCTGACCAATAGCTATGTTGTCACTACCTGTACTATTTGTGCCCATAGCTTGAGAGCCTAATGCTATATTGCTACTCCCAGTGGTGTTATCATTCATAGCTCTTTCACCTACGGCAACATTGTAGCCGCCAGTAGTATTGGAACTACCAGATTGATAGCCCCCAAAGAAGTTTCTGTCTCCTGTGCTAATAGCATAACCAGCTTGATAACCAATAGCAGTGTTGTAGCTGTGAGAGGTACCAGCCGAACCTAGAAGAGCTTGATATCCAAAGGCTGAGTTATTAATACCTGTTAGGTTACGATAAAGAGACTGCATACCGACAGCTACGTTATTATTACCCGAAGTGTTAAACCTCATCGTGAGGCCACCTAGGGCTACGTTGCTCGAGCCTGTAGTATCAGCCGCTGCTTCTGTACCAATAGCTACGTTGTAAGTGCCTGTTTGGTTGTCTTGTAGTGCATCTCTACCACCAGCAAAATTGTTAGAGCCTGTAGTGTTATTAAAGCCTGCGTTAGTTCCGATAAAAGAGTTTGATTCGCCTGTATTAGTGTTGTAACCAGTACCCCTTCCAATAAACGTGTTTTGAGAGGCCGTAGTAACAGAACGCCCTGACTCTGCACCGACAAATACACTTGAGTTAGTAAAGTATGTACTAGCAGAAGTACCCGCATTATAACCTAAAAACACATTTTCGTATGCAGTTGTTGCTGATGCACCTGCACTATGCCCTAAAGCAGTGTTTTTATTAGAAGAACCATCATCGTTAGCTAAGGCGTTAGGGCCAAGACCAACAGAGTAATTTGAGTAGTAACCATCACTGAGATCATTAATACCACCACTGAAGTTAAACGTGATAGTCTCATTACCTGATTGATCTGTAGTAAAGTCACCACCGCCAGACAGGGCTGTGCCAGCACTCAGTGTGATTGTAGCATCGTTAGGAGGCGTGAGTGTAGCGAAGCTAGTGTTACCTGAACCGTCTGTCTTTAGGAACTGTCCTGTTGTACCATCTGTAGCTGTGTAAGTAACTGCACCTGCAGAAACTGTACCAGTAATATCAATAGCACCTGTACCTGTGATGTCAGAACCGTTAAGGTCAAGATCACCACCAAGCTGAGGTGTAGTATCTTCAAGTACATTCGCTAGAAGTGAGCCTGCAGTGAAGCTACCCTGTTGCCAATTACTACCATCCCAAACATACAGTTCATCACTTGTAGAGTTCCAGTACAAAGCACCAGTTACAAGCGCATCACCATCGTTGTCTGTAGTAGGAGCAGAAGCCTTAGCACCCAAGTAACGATCATCAAAGTCGTCATAAGATGCAGCGGCTGCGGCGGCAGAGTTACCTGCGTTAGTCTCACTTGTTGCGGCATTAGTCTCAGAAGTAGCGGCAGCGGAAGCACTAGCAGCGGCACTCGTAGCTGAACCAAGGATGCCATCAACGTAACCTTTGCGTGTAAGATCATCAGCAGCAGTAGGTGTGGCTGTTGAGGTAGCCTTGTTGCCACCCAGTACAATGTTACCTGTCATCGTACCACCAGACAGGTTCAGCTTAGTAGCATCCTGCGTATCAGTGTACGATTTAGTTGCAGCATCTTGCGCTGCAGTAGGATCACCCAAGCCAGTAACCTTAGATGTACCCATAGCAATAGCACCCGACATGGTTCCACCAGACAGGTTAAGTTTGAGTGCATCTTGTGTGTCTACATAACCCTTACGAGTAAGCGTATCATCTGTAGCTGGGGTTGCAGTTGAGGTAACCTTATTAGAACCGAGTGACAGATCACCTGTCATTGTATCGCCCGTTTTATCTACTTTAAGGGCGTCCTGCGTATCGACATAACCTTTACGGGTTAATGTATCATCAGTAGCAGGTGTTGCCGTCGAGGTGGCTTTGTTTGCACCAAGGGAAATATCCCCAGACATAGTGCCGCCAGCCAGAGGCAATTTAGTTGCGATTGAATTGGTGATTGTAGTTGAGAAGTTGGCATCGTCATTAATAGCTGCTGCAAGCTCATTCAGCGTGTCTAATGCACCCGGGGCAGCATCAATAACTGCAGAGACTTCGGCATCAACATAAGCCTTGTTTGCTGCATCTGTGGCGGCTGTAGGCGTTCCAACCCCAGTGACTTTGTTGCTACCCATAGCAAGGTCGCCAGACATCGTGCCGCCGGAAAGGTTTAACTTCAACGCATCGGCTGTATCGACGTATGCTTTAGTTGCTGCGTCAGAAGAGGCGCTGGGCGTACCAAGACCAGTAACGGTATTGCCACCCATAGTGATGTCACCAGACATCGTACCACCAGCTTTGTCCAGCTTGAGGGCATCCGCTGTGTCAGTGTAGCTCTTCGTAGCGGCATGTTGTGGTGCTGTAGGATCACTGACGTTAAGCAATGCTGTGCTTGTGAAGTCTACAGTACCGTTGACTACAAGGTCATTCAGAGTTGTTGTACCTGTAGAAGCTGTAACATTACCTGTCAGGTCACCTGTTACATCTCCAGTTACATCGCCTGTAAGATTGCCCGTTACGTTACCTGTGACATTACCTGTAAGCGCACCCGTAAATCCTGTGTTGGCTGTGATTGTCGTACCAGTTACAGCCTGTGGAGATGCACCACCAATAACTGAACCATCAATAGTACCGCCATTAATGTCAGCGGTTGCAAGAGTAGCTTGTCCAGATGTCGATATAGTTGTAAAGCTACCAGCAGCAGCACTAGAAGCACCAATGATTGTGCCATCAATAGCACCACCGTTAATGTCTACCGTAGCGTGTGTGGAGTTACCTGTAGTTGTAAGGCTACCTGCAGACATAGCGCCTGTGAAGGTAGATGTGCCAGTTACGTTAAACGTACCACCTACAGAAGCATTACCTGTGGTGTCCATTGTAGTGAAATCAGCAGCGGCTGGAGTAGTAGCGCCGATAACTGTACCGTCTATGTTTCCACCGTTTACGTCTATAGTGGCAAAGGTAGAAGTTCCTGTAGAAGTAACATCGCCCGTCAAGTCACCCGTGACATCACCAGTTACATTACCTGTAACGTTACCTGTCAAGTTAGCAACTACACCAGCAGGAGCACTAATAACACCTGTTACATTGAGGGTGCCTGCAATAGTAGCATTCTCGTGTACTGCAAGTGTATCAATGTAACCGATACCGTCAATATACAAGTCCTTGAATTCAGAGCCTAAAGCACCCAAGTCAATGTCATCGTCTGTGATAGGAATAAGAACACCATCACGCACACTAATTTGTTCAACAGGGACACCTGACACTTCAACGTAAAAGTCTACAGAGTTACTTGTAGTATCAACCTCAACCTTGTTCTTAGCGTCTGAATCAGCAATAAGAGGTACGTATCCACCCTCGCCAGTGCCGCCATCATGCTTGTGACCTGTAGATGCAGCAAAGGCATCTCTAATAGTATTAAACTCAGCGTTAACGGGCGCAGACCGTACAACAGCTGTAGGTACAATATCCGCTACGGATTGGCGTGTGTAACCTGACATGTCTTAATTATCTCCTGTCTGCAAGCGCATATGACACAACATAAGATTGTATGGTATGACTTGGTTGATCTTCTGTTGTAACGTAGGTCAAAGATATAGAACTACCTGACCCATTAAGGTTTGTTTTTCTTACGGGGCTAGGGTTACCATCATAGATATCACTTGCATCATACGAGGCAATACCCCAGTAGGAAGCGGCACCTGCAGTCGTAAACCCAAAGTTAAAAGGTATTAAAACGTCACTGTCTCCATAGTCGTACTCAACACCAATGTTTACTGTAACTTCACCTTCTGATCTCATGTACGTGTGTACATCGTAAAAGATTTTCCTTACAATAGGATCATCCATATACACGTAAGGGGTCTGGTATAAAGAGAAGATAGGCTCTGTATCAAATGATGTACCTGTTTCTTGCCTGTGTACTTTACCTGTGGAGTCACCGTGAATAACAAACTCTTCTGTGTCTATATAACCCGTAGCACCACACGATACTTCTACACCTACAAGCTGAGAGTACTCAAAGCCTAGACCCTGTTGCCCCGCTCTACGAAGGGAACCGATAAGACCCAAGGACTCAGCATTAGAGAAAAACAGTCTGAATTGAGACTTTCTATTTACTACCATCATAGTAATACTGTCTAGGTCTTCGTTACGAGAGTAAGCTTCAAAGATAGACTGTACAGGCTTAGACAGAGTACCAAGTTCAATATCACCAATACGTTCTGTAGCAGTAACGGGTCTAATACCATCTGGGCCTAAGAATAAAATATCTCCGTTGAACTCTACTACAGCATCAGAAGACACACAACCAAGATTCTTAGTTACGTCAGATAGTACAAAGTCAGCAATGTTGTTACCGTTTAGTCTTTTAATGTTATTGACGCCGAATATATAAAGTTGATCTCTAAAAGACTTTATAGTAACAATGTCGAACCCTACGTTAATTACACCTGAACCTAACGCTGGGGTGAAGTTAGTCTCATCAAGAGGAGCAGAGAAATAAAGTAGGTTAGGTTCGCTAGGGTCACCCGCAAGAAATAAATGATTAGCAAATGTCTCACAGAACTTAGGTGCGGAGGGGGCCTCTGCGCTATTTAACTGCGTGTATGTTGTCCCGTCCCAAGATGCAGCAGGATTAATACCATCAGTAAGGACAAGCTTAGGTAAGCCCCAATTAAAACTCTCAAAGCGTACTTTGCTGACACCCGTCATACTAGGCGAACCAGCAGTACTAGGAGTTACCCAAGCAGAAGTTGTTTTGTCCCAGTAATGAAAGTAGTTGCTGCCAGTGGACGGCTTACGGCAAGCAAAAATACCATCATTTAAACCACTAAAAACAGAGACACCAAGTACAGGCGATCCCTCTAAACCCGGTACAGTGCCATAACTGTTAGCATACCCACTAATACGTCTATAGCCGCCTTCGATAGCTGGTTCGTAATTAATCATACGGATAGCTGATCCCGGCATTTGAGCAGCTTGTGTCAGGTAATCTTGGTTATTAACTAACCCACCTGAACAAGGAGCCAAAAAGGATCTTACATTGTCAGCCATCAGGCACCACCACCAAACGCAGAGTTAAAGCCCCTTGATACAGCTGTGGATCTAATTTCTATTGCGTCATCCATTAAGACACGGCGCATTGACTTAATGCCATCATCAAAGTTATTCTGGTGCATCGCAGCACTCTGCTCATTACTACGGAAACGCATCATAAACATCATAGCACCATCAATAAGAACATGCTTGAATCTGTCTGGTATGATGCACACGTCATTGTACACTGCCATGTCGTCAGGGTAAGACCAGTACACATACTCAATTTCGTAGGCTGCATCCGGTACAGGTGTAACTCCGAAGGCAGGTCCATAAGTTTGGTACACAACAGAAGGAGACGCATCCCCGTTAACTGTGTCACCTGTGTCGTCTATACTTCTATAGTTTTGAATGTAGTCCTCATACGTAATTACCTTTAGGTTACGAGGTGCATTACTCTTAGAGGATAATTGTTTAATATAAAAGGTGTTCCAGTCAGTACTTGAGTAGTCGGAAGGGAAGTCGTAGAGGCGTGTACCTGCCGTTAGTGTTTGGGTATACGTTGTCTTAAGGAAGGGCCACTCCTGACCATCCTGTAGAATAAGTCTAACGCTACTATTGACTGCATCTTTAGCTAGAGCCTGAACATTACGTACCGTATCGAAGCCATCACCCGCAATGTCAAGTGTCACCTCGTTCATACGTCTTAGTAATTCATTAACTAGCGATACATAAGTAGCCATAGAGTTATCCTACCGTTGAGGTTGCTGAAGGGCCAGCCTCCTAGAAGACCAGCCCAACAGATTATTGTATTGGTTAAGCCAAGTTGTACTTAGCTGTTACCAAAGCTTCTGGACGCAGAATCTTGCGACCGTAGAGATGCATACCACGGACAATGTCAGCGAATGAATCTGGATCACGGTAAGTTTCAGTCTTGTTGATTTGCTCAGCAGTTGCTACAGCAGAATCGTGACCAGCTACGATAGCACCGAAGTTGGTAGACTGGGCGGCTGTACCTGTTGTAGATGCGCCTGTGCCGATTTGTGGCAGGTTGTTAGACACATATACACGGAAGCCATTCCAGTTGTTGAGGACGAGACCGTTACGCAACCCGTTAGAGTCACCGAAGTCAGCGTTCAACAGACGGGAATCTTCATCCATCAGGATTTCCATCATCACTGGGTCAATGATAACCCAACGACCAGCCTTGTCAACACTGTTTTGATCGAGAAGACGACCCATACGTGCAATCAACATAGTAGGTGATACGTATGCAGTTGGCAAAGCAGTCGCACCTGGCAGACGAGCAGCAACTGGAATAGAGTCGCCAGCTACACCTGCAGTTGTGATGTTGCCGAAGTCTGGGCGGGAAAGCTTATTAGCTGCAAGCAGTTCGTCAGAACCAGCAGCTGTGTCAGCTTTAGTGCCGTTGACTTGATCGTTTACTGTGTCAGCAGCAGTGTGCAAAGCAGACTGTTTGTAACCTGACAAGTAACCCAATACTTCTTGGTCATGCTGGTCAGCCAAGCGGTAAGCCGCACGGTTGGTTGCAAGATCCATGAAGTTTACATGGGAGTGAGCCTCCTCGATATCGTCCATCTTGAAAGCAAAATAGTTAGCTTTATCAACGACTAAGGAGAAGTCAGCGTCTGTAAGATCTTGTGCAGCAATGGTTGTACCACGTGCATAAGCAGATACGCTTACCTCTGGCTCTTTAATAATCTTAACAGTGTCCCCTTGGTTGGCAATCTCGCCAAAATAATCAGAGTTGGTTACGTCACCGACGACTGTTGACTTGCGGAATGCAAGCTGTACTTTTTTAGAGTAGATAACGGAACTGAAGTTACCGTTAGGGAGGTTGGTATAACCTCCAGCTGATGCGAATGCCATTGTAATTCTCCTAGAATGTTTGGCTTATGATAAGAAGTGAATGCGAGTATAAGGCAAACACCTCAACTCAGAGAAACTAAACAAGACGAAGAGGCTGAGATATTTTCTAGGGTGCGTTTGGCTTCAGGTTGGCCAACCATTAGCTAACGGGCCTATACTTACTCAGGTGGTTCTTGGTTGAATGTTATAGTTTTTAGGTTTGGGAAAGTTTTATAATTAAGAGGTAGTCTGCTAAGAGGCTCTTGAACTATACGTACTTAGTTATATGCAGGCAAAAGTGTTTGTCAACACCTATCGTGCATTACCGCTAAGATCATATACGAATTTCCCTGTTCGCATGGCCTTAGCAATTTCTTGTTCACGGGCTTCAAACTCAGTGGCAGACATGTTGGAAACGTCTGACTCTCTGATAGTAGCTCCGCCTTCTGTGGGGTCAACCTTAGTCCTTGAACCCTTACCAATAGTTTTAGCTGCTGCTTTAGTGCTAGCTTTCTTAGCTTGAGGGGTATGGCCTGTATCAATCTTGTACAAGTCAATAACTCTTACGACTGAGTCTGGGTCATCCATGTTCTCGTATAAAGCGTCTCGTACCCACTTAGGCTGGTTGTCTGCCCAAGAGTGGAACTCGTCAGACTCTCTTAGCTTACTAAAGTCAGGGTGAACCTCACTGATTCGTGCCTCTGCTGTCTTACGTTCCGCTTCGTACTGGATCTCGTCTAGTTGAGACAGCCTATCCTCAGCCTTCTTAAACATCTCTTGAGCTTTTCGAGAAGCAATGGTTTCTACAATACCCGCTACGTCTGGGTACTCCTTAGCCCATCTCTCAATGTCTTCCTCTGATTTGGGAGGTGCGATAGTCTGTCGGTTATCCTTAGCACTCAGCTTGTCCTCCCACTCCTTTTCCTTCTGCTGCATATGTCTACGCAGGTCACCATAACGTTTCTTAAAAGACTTCTCCTCAGCACTTAAATTTGAGTCATCTTCTTGTGCTTCATCTTCAACGATGGTTTCTTCTTGTTGGGGACTACTCTCGGCTTGTACTTCGGTTGCCTCAAGTCCCTCGCCATCGGATTCCTCTTCGACGGTTTCACCTCTGGCCTCCGCTTCTAGTTTGGCAATAGCGTTTTCTTCTTCCTCGATACGCTTGCGTTTACGGTCATAGTTTGACCCCCTGTCAACAAATCCTGCTGTTTTAGGGGATTGCATTGCTAGTAGTTCAGGCATATTTTTTCCTTATGTTGGGGCCAGCCTTGCGCTGGGTAGCCTTATAGTTATATGACGTATACTTAGAGTTAACGAGAACCCAAACCCATACGACTAGGTCTTACTTCCTCTTGAGGAATTTCTGGCTGTGCCTCAACGACAGCACCCGCACTAACACCTGACAACTCAGGTCCAAGAACCTTACTTAATATTTCAGCAAAGGGTGAGTTAGGTAACTCTTGGAGAACCCTTTTGTCTTCGTCAGGCAGTCCTCGGACACGTTGAAGAACAGTCATCTTATAGATGTTCATGTAGTCTTCCATAGTGGCGATAGGTGGTTCAGTCTTTTCCATTATAGCCAATCCTTCTCAAGTTTTTTAACCATGTTTTTATAAGTAGTGTAGGCTTTATCTAAAAGGTTCTTGTCTATAAACTCAACCGACTTATCAACTTGAGATCCAATCCAGTCCCAGTCATCGTGGTCTTCTGGTATAGACGCAACAATCTTAGGAGCTATACGGTAGTACTCCTCTACGTCTGCTATGTTTGAGGCCATAAACGTGTCCCTGAAGTTTCTCAACTTGGTGAGTGTAGGCCCGTTGTCTTCCTCACCTCTACGTTCAACGATGGCTGTTGTAAGGAAGCAGACACTGCTGTTCCCGTCATTGCTTGGGTCATTATCATTATTTCTTGCCTCTGTTGCAGCCTTTGCAGCTTGGGTAGCCGCTTTACTTGCAGCAGATTGTGCTTGGACAGCTGCGTGCCATGCAGCGCCATCATCGCTAGGGCTTATTGAGTTAACTACTTGGGTTGCTTTAGCCCATTCATTCGTTGCAGCGGTTGAGGCACTCTCTGCAGCAGCTACACTTGAAGGTGTTGATGTTGTTCCACCGCCGCCAGTATTGCTTGGAGTAGCCGTTGGCGTTCTTTCCTTAGGTCTTATAGACGACTCAACAGCTCCAGTAGTCCTAACGATAGTTCCTGGAATAATTGTAGAACCATCATCCCTCTTAGTCTCAGAGGTGACTACAGTTGCACCCGTGTAACCTGGGCTGTTTTCAATGAGGTAATCATTTACATTCTTCTGACCAACTTCATTCAGGGTGTCGTTGAAGATAACAGCCTCGTCCGGGGCGTTAACACTTGTAGCAGCTTCAAGAGCGTTGTTAAAGCGTTCCTCACCTTTAGCAAAAACACTGTCAAGGGCAGATACTACTCCAGGAGCTTTCTCAAGGAAGGAGTCTATCTCCTTTTGTATTGCTTCGGAGGCTTCAGTCATACCTAAGAAGTCTGCCATCTTGAGGTTTGCGTTTGCTTTAGACAAAGCAGACAGTTGACCGATAGCGTTTACCCCAGCGCCTGCCACACCTAGGAAGGGATTAATAGCTGTAAGAAATGAGCCTGCCCCTTTTGATACTTTAAACGCTTCATTGAGGGCGGTCTTGGCGGCTGTGAGGGGATCTTTCACACTAACACCACTGTCCTCAAACATCACACTTGCGCCCTCAGGTGTGTTGGAGTCTACTGTTGTTTTGACATTTACGTTATAGTTTTCAATGGCGTTGTCATCGTCCACGTCTACGGATGTACCTGTCGTCACGGTATCAGTATCCGTATCAGTAGTATCGGTAGTGTCCTCTATATCGGTTATGGTACAACCAAAGAGAGCACTATTCTCTGGAGTATCCTCTAAGTACTCATTAAAGTTAGCTGGTACCGAACTGATAGGGTTACCATTTAACGTGAGTACTGAGATACGTACACAGTCTTTGTTGATATAAAACTTTGTTGCCATACCCCCAGTGCTTGTTGAGGTGTCCGTTGTTGGGGTAGAAGTACCCGTGGTCGGTGTACTTGGAGTGTCTACTACAGCACGAGTAGTTGGGGGCGTAGCTGCAGTGTAAGGGGTTCCTGAGGCAGTGGTAACACCGTAGATACCTTGGGGGTTTGTTGGGTTAAGGGGAAGTACAGAGTAGGCTGGTTGGTTTGGGGACTGTGTTACTGGTTGAATAGGATTACCAAAAGGGTCTTTTGCGACAGAACCACCTGCAGCCATACCTACGGGTTTATTATAACTTGTTGGCTGAGAGGGGTCAATACCCAACTGAGGGTTATTCATAGGTTGCTGAGGGGAGAGGTAAGGAACCTGCTGACTAACAGCTCCTCCTTGGTTCATAGCTACAGGTTCACCTTGAGCCATAACCTCTTGAAGTAAAGCCATCTCGTCTTCTGTTAAGTCGTCTTCATCTTCTGGTACTGGCTCACCGCCGATACGTCCGTTAGCCTCCATCTCTGATAGTTCTACCTTAGCGTTAGCTCTAAGATCCTCAAAGAACTTCACACCGTAGTAACGAGTAACATCAGCAGGAACTACGTACTCACCTTCAGAGAGCATAGCAGGGATGTCATCCCGTACTTCTTCTGGAGTAGAACCTGGAGGTACTTCATTTCCTGACACTGGGTCTATAGCTTCAACCTCACCGCCTAGGGCGTAGCCTGTCCGTCTGGACCTAAAGGTGAGTTTCATCTGGTCATCCATAGCCATACCGCCTTCGTTAAATTTTGGAATAGACCCCATTCCCTCAGGTGCTGCCGCTGTAGCGTCTACCTCAATATAGTCATAGAGTGGGTGATCATTATAACCTTTTGGGTTCTTTTCTGTTTTCTTAGTTGGTATTCTAATAGTACCTACTTGCTCACCTACATTAGTATCACCAACAGTAGCGGGGCGTAAGTTGGGCTGTTGAACTTCTTCTGTAACCTTGCCTGTCTTTTTATTTGTTCTTTTTGTTTTTCTAGTAATCCTATCCATACGAACAGGACCAACAAATTGGGTATCAAGGGTGTAGTAGTGTTTCTTATCACCTGTTATATTATGAACGGCAACAATGGGGTGGTCTAAAGACCTTTCACCTACATCTGTAACCATTTTAAATTGCTCAGGTTGAAGTAAATTTGTACGAACCTCTACACCCGTCTTACCAGTCGAAGCCTTGTAGTTTGACTTCATCTCAGCTATAGTTAAAGAAGGGCCATCATAAAGGTTGGCACGGGCTACAGACTTATTGTTCTGACCAAATGTTGTCTTCTTTTGCGAAGGACGTGCAGATACAAATAAGTTCTCAAAGGTTTCATTAGATACATCTTTAGGGGCACCTTTACCCATCATAATATAATTACCAAACTCAAGATCTAATTCAATATCAGCATCCTTAAGCATACCTGTGAACCTATCCCCTTTGTAACCTTTCTTAGAAGGATCAAAGAACTTACCAGGACCAGGCATCACGCTACCTGCTGTTTCAGCGGCCATAGCTCTTTCGAGACGAGGGTCAAGGTCTGAAGCTAAATCAGCGGAGGGACGTAAGATAGTTTCGCCAGTTTTCTTAGTTCCTCTTTTAGTAACTTTAACTGGGGTCATTACCTCTTCAAAGGTATCTTTCTTCCTGAAGGCACCCACGCCAAAGGATGACATGGAATTAGGGTCTAGTTCGTATTGTCTTGCTTTATTAGCTAGAGCTTTAATACCTTTAGCGCCGTACTTAGTTGCGACACCTCCCATTAGGAGTAAGCCGGTCTCTAGAGCTGCACTTTGACCAGCTTCTTTAAACTGAGATTTTATGTAGTCGTAGTCTCTTTCTTCTTCAGGCTTGAGGTATTCCTCCACTACATTGGCAATGTTAACACCTGAGTCGTAGTAGGGAACAAGGTAAGAGGCAGCTGTCTCTAAAGAACTGGAGTCATCCTCAGTGAACTCTGCTGCATACTTATCTGCCTCTTGCTGGAGACCTTCAGCTGTGTAACCAAAAATAGATTGGCTGTCGTCAGTAGGAGGATTTGTATCCTCAAAATTAAAAGCTTGTTGTGTTTGATCAGCCATTAACCTTTTCCCTCAAGAATTTAAATTTGTTTAAACAAGCTGCCTGCCCCTGCAGACGGTACAAGTCCTCAATGCCTTGGGCTTGTTCCATCTGCTTATGAACCTCGTTCAAACGGGATTGTATCTCTTCTAGGAAGGATTCCCAGAGTGCCTTATCATTTACTAAAGGTTTTAGATTGTGCATTAAGCAGCACCTTGTTGGCCTGTGTTACCTGAGAAGCCCTGTTCTCCCGGCTGAGGGGCTGTTCCGGTTCCTATGTTGCCACCCCCTGCTCCAGAGGTATCCTGTACTCCAGGAGCCGCTCCTTGGCCCTGTGGGCCTCCCTGTGGTGGTTGCACACCCTGCTGGGGTTCAGGCGGTGGGTTCTGGGCTTGGAAGTCCTTCAGCAACTCAGCTTGAAGTCTAGCGTCTGCCATGGAGTTTACTACCTTGTCGGGGTCAAGATCCATAGACTTAGCAATTTCACGGATGATGTAGTCCATCTTAGAGAAGGGAGCTAAGGCAGGGTTCTGTGTAATCTGCAAGAACTGCATCAAACGTTGACTACGGACTTCGTTAGCCATCAGGCTTTCAGTACCTTGAGCCTTAACCTCTAAGTCACCCTTGATCTCTTGGTCAAAGTCAAACTGCATATTAAAGTTGAAGAAAGCTTTACCTAGGGGAGATAAAAGGTAGTCGTCTACATTCTTAACCACATTACGAATAGAACCGTTAGCAGCAGACATAAGCATACTAATGCCGCTTGCAGTCCTACCAACACCACTAACGCCTGTTTGACCATGAGCAAAAGACGGGAATCCTGTCGATTCATCTGCTAACACCCTCGCTTTATCAAATAGCTGCATGTTCTCATTAGAGACGTTGGGGAACTTGGTTCCAAAGAGGGCTTGCCCCGGCGCACCGCCTTGTCTTCTAAAGACTTTTCCAGGGTACACTGACATATCTTGACCTGGCACTAGGTTTGTCTCGTCAACTTCAATGATAAGATTGCCAGAAAGTGCAGCATTGTCAACAGCCATTCTCATGAAGCCATTCATAAGTGTCTGAGTGTCGTCCATGTTCTCTGCAATACCTACACCAAAGAAGGAGTAAGGGTTTACTTCATACGGAACTGCGTAGTAGGGAATGTAAGATGGGGTAAATGGATTAAGAACTAGACGTAGAACCTGCCCGTTACAAATCCAGATGTTGACTGATACTTGGTCGAGGTCTTCTAGATCCTCAGGAATATCAACGTTCTGATCTTTAAGAAGGTCTGTATCGAGGTAACCCCAGAACTCAAGAACCTCAAAGCGTTCGCTACGGGCCTCTTGGTCGTCGTCCTCCATAGCTTGCTCCCACCACTCTTTTGTGTAGGACTCACCCATGGATACTGCTGTATCAATAGCGTTCTCCCTAAAGAAAGGTCTTTTCTTAAGGGATCGTATCTGAGTGCGAGACATCTTGTGACGCTCAACGACATACTCTGCGTCATCCATGTTTGCAGCATCTGGGTCTGGGTAGAAGTTCCAGATAGAAACAGAGGAGCACCTAGGCATGGTCTTAATAAGAGGGGAATACTCTCCTTCCTCAGTCCAGTTAGGATACTCTTTATCTACTGCAAACGGTCCTTTCATAATACCAGTACCAAACAAGGCGCACTCAAAGGCTGCTGTACGCAATTCCTTTCTGGCATTAGACTCTTCTAGCTGGTCGTGTATCTTCTTTTCCATCTTCTTAGCTGCTATCATAGCGGGATGGAAAGTAATCTGTGTGGGTGATCCCGCCTCACCTTCCTTTAGGTCAGCCTCCACTGGGGCTAGCTTATCCTTAAGGCCAGCGAGACGTTCCCTGAAGTCTACAAGTGTCTCCCCAGGTTCAAGGGTTGGAGTCTCAGCTAATGAATCCTGACGCTCATCCATTTGCTTAAGGCTGTCTTCAGTCTCAAGGTGTACAGCCTCAGTAACACCGTCAGGCAGAACCGTTGGGTCAATGCTGATAGGGAACTTATTTGCCCCAAACAGAACCTCTACGATCTGACCGTAAGCTGCCAGCACCTTTGTCTTCGTAACCTTAACAAACACTCTCGACTTCTCTGTAGAAGTGAACTGTACGTCTGGGCTGTAAAGACCTCTATAGTTTCTGTACGCTCTGATCCAGCGTTGCTCCTCAGCATTTCTAGCAGTCTCAGCCTTCTCAAAACGTTGCTGAACGTAGCCTACGATAGTTCCTACTGAGGGATCACTATAGGCTTCTTCGTCTGCGTCCTCAATAAAAGATACTTTAGCATCTTCCATGTAGACTTCTTCAGCCAAGATGTCATCTTCTTCCATAATTATTCCTTAGTATCCAAACGTTGAGTCTGCTGCCTGAAAGCCTGTACGCTGAGTGCTAGCGTTGTAATCAAACAAGTTACTTCTAGGTCTTGTCATAATACCATAACGTAGGGCATCGTAGATGTGGTCTTCAGATTTAGTGTCCACGTCCTCAGGGTTTGTTTTGTCAAGAGGAAGGGATGGTAGTTGAGCAATTGTATTGTAGCAGGTATTAAAGAAAACTACTCTAGGTTCCTCTGTGAACTCGTCTACCTGAAGTCTTCTATGTAGTTCGTTCTTACCTGAGACCCTAGACCCCTTAGACCTGTCAGCTGGTCGCCATCTGCAACCTTTGACTATCATTTGTTCTGCTAGGCTGGGTCCAGTATCTCCCCTCTTGTGCCAAAGGGAACTGTCTAAAACACCATACCTTATATTCTCAGAAGACTCAAGGTCTAAAATTATGTCTGCTAAGTCTGTGGCTAGAACCTTAGATACGTAAAGCTCTCTGTAAACAATAAGCTGTTCGTCTGGAGATACAGCAAACCAAAGTACAGCACTGTAAGACCCGTATCCGTAGTCAGCCGCCCTAAACCTAGGCCAACTGTGGGGTATGTCGAAGGGTTCTACAACGTGAACTCTACGGTTAAACTCAGGAAAAGCAGCTCCCTCGTTGATGTCCCAATCCCCTTCCAACAGTTGACGCCGTTGATGCTCGGGCAAAGAGAGTAGGTTGGCTTCGTACATCCCGTCATCAGACAGGTAAGGGTTATCAAACAAAGTCGCAGGAATAAACTTCCTCTTGAATAGAGGATCTCCCTCCCTACTATGACCCTTGGGCCAACAGATTGTCTCACCTTCTTCGTCTGTAGCCCAAAATGCCTCGTTAGGTGTGTTAGGATCAATGAAGGTTTTCTTTACCCAATGGTGGCCGGGACCGCCGGGGTTACTTGTAGCCCTCATAAATAGAGGAAGGCCGCTAGCTTTTGTAGTCCTAAGCCGTGAGCGCATGTAATTCCAGGCATAGGGACTAGGCCATTGAGTTAGTTCGTCAAAACCAATCCAGTTGAAGGCCTGACCTTGGTACCTCATAACGTCATCGTCACGGTCAAGGTACGACATCCAGAGTGTGGCTCCGCTAGGAGCAACCCAAGTCTTGTCTCTCTCCATAAACTTAATACCTGGGATAGCCCGTGGGTATAGTTGTTTAGATACTGAGATAAGTTCTCTTAGTTCCTCTGTACTCCTACGTACAATAAGCATCCTAGAGTTAGGATTGTTGAAGTACCTGACTGGATCTGCGATTAGACTATAGCTCTTACCGCCACCAGCTGCACCACCGTAGAGAACCTCTTGCTCTGTGGCGGCTAGGAAGCTCGTTTGAGGCCCAGGGTTGGGTTCAAAGATAACTTCTCTTTGTACCTGCTCAACGTCATCGTCATTCTGAGTCAGAGTTGTATGGTCCTGTGCGAGGGTCTCCAAAGATTCTTTTGGTAGCTCTACCACCAAGTCTTTCTTTTTCGATCTTCTCCGCTTTCCTCGACGCTTCTTTATACTTTTTGGCATACTTCCTATAGCTTGAGGAAGCTCGTCTTCGCTTTTCTTCGATCCTGACACGTTTGTCTAACCCTACATGTGATATATACCTACCTGACTGTTGGGAGAGCCATCGAGCTACCTGCCGTAAGCTGTACTCTTGTAGGAATAGTTTTGCTTTTTCTAAAAGTTCTAATTCTTCTGGTATGGGTATTAGTAGATCAGGATCTTCTTCGTCCTGCTTGTATCCGAAAGGTACGTGTCTTCCAACTCTTATGATGGGGTACCACTCACCATTTTCTCCTCGGAGGGGTACTTGCCATTCTACTTTAGTTGGGTACTTTGCCTCTGATGCCCTTGCAGTCTTAACCTTAGGCATCATCATCCTTTGATGGTAAGATAAAGAGAGGCTCCGAAGTCTTAACCTCTACCTTCTCTGTCTTAGTGAAACCCGCTCTGTCAAGAATATCTTTAGCGGCCATCATCTTTTCTTTAACACCTAGGTCTGTTGGGTCTGCCATAACGCTGAACATAGTATAAGCAGCCTTGGTGGAAGACTGTGAGATAAACTTCTTTGTTCTGTCTACAATTTCATCTTCGATAGACGCTACAATTTGAGCAGTAGCCACACCTTCGGCGTATCCTGCAAGCTTCTTAGCTTTAACAGGATCGCCTTTGGCTTCGTCAAACAGAACGTCTAAGAACTTCTGCTGTTTTTCAGTTAGTGTTCTGCCCATATACTGTTCGCCTTATTTCAGTTCGTGAAATACCAATATCACGTAGCTCTTTGTTTGACATATTCTGGAGAATCCAGAAGTCTGCACGTCTTTGTTGAGAGTCTTGGATTGATTTTAGTGCTGAACTTGCCCATACTTTAAACATGATAGTCTCCGTTTGTATCTGATCTGTGGCTGAATTAACCACCGGAGACTAGTTTTACATATATAGTTATATCATACTATAGACAATATTGCAACCCCGTTACCCGACTGGGACAAAGGTCTCTGTTACAGTAAGAATAGTATCAATGTGACCAGCACTTACTGGGGTTACTTGTATCTTGTCACCAGGTTGAAGTACTAAGTCAATATCAATGAAGGTAGTGTTATCGCCTGCTCCTAGACTTTTACCAGCTAAGAAGTGTGAAGTGTAGTCATCTGTAGCTACATACCACTCAACGTCTACAGAGTTAGTACTACCCCCACCGTTGACTACATGTACAAAGGTAAGCTCCGCTACACAGTTAGCAGGACACGTATATACTACCTCTGTAGTAGTGCCACTATTGTGACCATACACAGACCGCATACGTGAGGGTTTACCTTGATTGAATAAACTCATTACTTTTTCAATACCTTCTTGGCTGTCTTAACTACCCAAGCCTCATTGACCTCAGTAGTCGGATCGTCAGCAATGAAATGACCATTCTCGTCACGTGCTCTTTCAAGAACAGGATCAGGAGTAGCCTTAGCTTTAGGCTTTGTTTTCTTCTTTGGTTTATCTTGACCTGCCAAGAAGTCTAGGACAGCAGCATCTTTAGTTTGCCACTCCCCATAGACTTTTTCTGCAAGAACATCACCACGAGGGCTAACAACTTTATCACCTTCAAGTTTAAACACTATCAGTACTTACCCTCCACGCCAAACTTCTTCTTGTGCTGAGCAATACTTTCTTCCTTGTATCGAGTAGTGTACTTCTTGTCCTTCCAAGTAAAGGTAGCATTGCCAGACTTACGGTTTCTAGCAAAAGCTTTACCGAAAGACTCATTGGTTACTGGACCTGCTGCAGGTCTTTTCTTGGGACGAGGTGTCTTCTTAGGCGCTGACTTAGTAGGAGCATCCTTACGTGTCTCTGCTGCCTTCTTGTTAGCGTCAGAAGTTTTCTTTTTAGTCTTAGGTAAAGTTTTCTTAGTTGGTTTTTTATCGTCAGAAGGAGCAACCAATACCTCAGGTGTAGCTGTGTCAAGAGCACCTAACTTAGTGCTTGGGCTACGCATGGCTTTAGGGTTCATACCCACAATACGAGAACCACTTGGTCTTCCAGGTGCATTCTTGTTAGGTGTGATATCCTTCATTGGGCGACTAGGGCCAGAACTACCACTACCTGAACGGGAAGCCTTAGGCTTAGCTACGCTTGTACTTGGTTTTGGTTTTGTATTCGTGGAAGGTACCTTAGGCTTACTACCTGGCTTGGTTGTTGCAGGTGGCTTAGGTGCAGTTCTAGGAGCGGCTGGAGCTGTGTTAGCACGGGCAGCTGGTGGCTGACTCTTTCTGAACTGACCGGTGCTGGGGGACTTGGGCTGAGCTACTGTAGGTGCCTTCTTAACTGTTGCATTTTTTGGTAACTTACTTTTAGGGATACGCTTCCCACCTTGTCTTGCTAGGTCATCAGCTACACGTTTACTGTTGGTACCAAAGATCTCTTTACCAATTTTAATTAAGAACTTAAACATTTCATTTAACCCTTATAAGATGCGCCGCATTTGGCTTGCACTACGCCACCTGCTTTGTAGCCCATTGTTTTCTTCATACCACCCTTCGAGTAGCCCATCTTCTTGGCTACTGCTGGTGCCTTTTTCTTTAGTGCTTTCATGCCTTCGTTCATCGGAGTTTTCATTGCTAGGGTACCTTTTGCTGCTCTGAATGGTTTTACTTTTTCTGCTATCTTCTTAGGTTGTTTGACAAACTGCTTACCTTTAGCAGTGCCTTCTCTCTTAGCTTTTGTGGTTGCTGCGTACTCTGAAGAAGACAAAGACTTAATAGCTTTCTCTGGGAGGTATCTCTCACCAGTCTTAGCACTAGGCTTTCCACTCTTTGTGCGCCACTTCTGCTTTGTCCAGTTCTTTAAAGACTTCTGGGGTTCCTTCATGAAGTGTACCCTCCGCCCTTAGCTTTGTATTGCTTTGCAACCATCTGTGCTTTTCTTGCTGACCATTGTCCAGGCTTACCACCTTTTCCACCCGCCTTAACTTGTTGTACGAGTTTCTTACGCATAGTGGGCTTGGTGTAGTTACCAGCAGCATTTACTGTAGATTTCTTTTTCTGTGGCATTAAGTACTTACTCCAACTTCTATACAGATAGGTAAGGCATAACTCCCTTTAGACATCAAGTAAGATGACATGTTGTACGAGTCAGCTTTACACTCTTTCTCTGTCCTGAATAATTCCTTTGAGTTTGCCATCACTTGACAGGAAAATGCAGACTCACTGGTGCAAGCAAGGACAAGCGCCATCCACATTACATTAAGTCTTCGTCAAAGCCCATGTCTTTGCAATCCCAAGCTTGACAAGAAGCGTCCTGAGAACACATGAACAAAAACTTCATACAGGCACCCATACCCGCTTCAGCATTTAAAGCCTTAAGGGTCTTGGCTCTGTTGTTAAAGTAATGGCAGTTACCACACTTCTTAAGCTTAGCATACTCAAGTTCTTTATCCCAAGCCTTAGCGAGGTCTTCTTCTGAAGCACCATACATCCAATACTCTTCAGCACGGTCTTTATTCTTGGGGTCTACGTCAGGTGTATCGCCACCCATCATTAAGCCGACTTTCATCATAGTATCACCACTTCACCTTGTCTGCCCAGTAGGCTGCGCTTAGTTTACCTTTTTTAATATTCTTTGCGTGTCTTGCCTTAAAGCTAGCACGTTTCTTCTTCATCTTATCGGACTCACCTGACTTAGGTTTACCTGCTGTGGATGCACCCTGCTCACCAAACCTGATAAGCTTAATTGTGTCACCTTCCTTAGCAAGGACCGCATGAGACTTTGTAGGGTGCTTAGGGGTTCTCTTAGGCTTATTGTAGCCTGCGAACTTCTCACCTCTGTACTCGATAGCCATATTACATCAACTCAAAGTGAGGACCATCAATAAAGGGTCTTCTACCTTGAGACCTTCTTAAGTCCACGTAAGCCATCATAGCATCTTCAGACGTACCTGCATAGTCCCTAATGTCACCCTCTGACCAGGCTGCACCCCACTTGATTGCTACACCAAGTTCCTTAGCAGCTTCTTTCATTGCATCACAGAGGTCATCATAAACATTCAACTCCCAGCAACCCTTACCATCTACATATGCCATGAGGTCTACTGCTCTACCCTCTAGGTGCTTGGACTTCATAGTCTGAGACTTGCCAGCAGCTACAAGCTTCTCCTGCTCCTCTACAGTCCTCAAACCATAGATAACCCCAAAGTCTACCTTAGTAAGTTCAATGGCACGTTTGACTACAGACACGAGCCTCTCGTCTACGCCATCCATCTTAGTTAAGCTACGGTTGGAAAGTTTAAATGCCATATTACTTCTTACCTGTAAAGAATTTAGATACTGATCTCATACCAATGCTAGCACTAACGATACCACCCAATGAGTACTGGTACCATGTAGGCATAGACTCAAGTGCTGTAAAGCCAGCCTGTACGATCTGGTTACCCCACTCACCACAGAAAGCTAAGATAAGGGGGATGCTAAATAGAAGAGTAATCCACTCATCCTTCCAGCTGTTCTTTGTGCTGTCCATTGCAGCTATGTCCCAGTCAAGCTCACCAGTTGCTTGCTTCACACGGATCTCTGCGTTGGCCTTCTGCACTGCTACCTTGCTGTCAAGATACGTGGAGGCTAGCCCACCTACTGCACCTATAAGTTGACCTATCATTTGTTATAACTCTCTTCGTGTACTACACGTGTTGGGGTTACAGTAGTCTTAGACTCTTTGCCCATCCAGATGCCAAAGCAACCAGTTAGAGCACCCATACAAACTGATACAAGTCCTGACTGTGCTACACTTGGATCTGGCAGTGACATAAACCAGTGTACTGCTTGGTAAGTCAATACAGTAACCGCAAGCATCATAAGCCTGGGTAGTACCTTCCAATCGTCTAACACTGTTTTAGCCATTAGTCTTCCCAGTCTCTTGTTCTCTCAGGATCTAATACATTATATGCACTTAACATACCTTCTAAGTACATAGATCTTTCCATTCTGTCTAAAGTAATCCACTCACCTGAATGATTGTAATAAGCTTCCCTAGCATAGAAGACTGAACTGTGAGGGATGTGTACCCTTCTTAGTATCTTCTCATTACCTTTAGCTAAAGCCAAGTAGAATTCTTCTAGAACTTTATCAGACTGATAGTATCTTACTTTTTTAGACATCTTTATTAGAACCAATGCACCAGTAGTTGTATCTATTAGCCTGCATCTGTCAAGGACTAAATGCAGAGACTAAAATTATATTTTACCTTTATAGATATAAAGAGAAGTAGAGGGTACTGTTAGTTACTACTAGTAGTATTATAAGTATTATAAGTATTATAAGTAGAAGACTACTAGTATTAGCTAACAGTATTACTTATAAGTACTACTTACAGTCTATACTAAAAGGCTTTACTAGTAGTATATACTAACAGTATTAATTATATGGATACCCGCACTTTTGTCAAGCCCTTATTTATACTAAATGTGATCACGAATTGTTACAACTATGTTACAAGTACGTTACCTCACCCCTAAAGTGTTACAAGAATCTTAGTAAATGCTACAACCTGTAATACTTGTAAACCATAAATTTCCATAAGTGGTTAACAGAACCGTTTTTACCCCCCGCTGTCATTGGGCATATACATATAGCGTACACCCCCGCCCTGGCCCACGCCCCCTACCCCAAGCGACACTCGGTTATATCCAGGATCTCTTATATAAACAAGCTCTTATGTATCGATGGTTTAATATTAAACTATTATTTCCAAAAGTAGTTTAACGTTAAACTAAATGTTTTGCCATATGGTTTAACCTTAAACTAGTTTGGGTTTAGCTCTAGGAATTTTCAGCTTGTGATCACAAATAGTGAAAGCATCTATAACCCCTATAATTTTGTGATCACATTTAGAAAATCTTATCGCATATTATATAGTCAAAAACATAACGTGAAATTAATTTGAAAAAAATACATTTGAACCCCTTGCAATTCTATTTGTGCTGCATATCTTACTAACAAGAAATAACACATAACCTAAAAGGAAAATGACAATGTATACCAGAGACGTTCAAGAGATACTTAATATCTGCCACGCTAAAAAGTCTGTATTGCCGGTAGTTACTTTTACACTATCAACAATCCAAGCTGGTCTTTCCACATGCCTAGGCCAGATTGAGGATGTAAATGCTAACGGATCTGCATCCCGTTTTATGTGGGGCTTAAAAGGTGACGGATACGATTACACCATGCAAAATGATGCATACTTGTGGGGCAAGGTGAACCACATAAAAGACACATTGGGAACGGAAAGTGTAGAGGCATGTGTGGAGGTGATCATGTTATTTATGCGAGTGCCTAACCTAGGAATGGTGAAGGCGGCTTTCGTGGCGCAGATGTTTGGATTTAACGTGGCATGTATTGATAGCCATAACATCAAGCGCCTAGGCCTTAAACCTAGTGCCGTGCAAACTCCACCAGCCAAAATGAAAGAGACCAGCAAGCGCAAGAAAGTGACAAAATATGTTGAGATGTGTCAGATTGAGGGCACGGAATACTGGTGGAATACATGGTGTGAACACGTGGCGGGTAATCGTGCCAACAAGGCCTTGGATACTGGTGACGTAGTTTCCCGCTATCATGTGGAATGTGTGGAAGCGGTGGCGGTATGATGCCTATCGCTTTCGTGGTGGCAATGCCCCTAGTTTTTGGAATAGTTTTGGCCCTGATTGTTTGGGCTGGTATAAAAGAGAGAGAGGAATAAAAATGACAAGACCAACAATCAAAAGTAGCAGGGGTAGCAGTGGTCAAATGGTTTGGCATATAGAGGAAACAATTGACGACCATGGTATCGTGCAAGAGTTTGGGACGCTAAAAGAAGCGCAAGAATACTTGCAGTACATAAAAGAATTGGAGGGTTAAAGATGGCACACTTAGACATAGACACAACTACGCTGGAAGTGGCAACAAGAGCTTTGGCCCTTTTTAAGTCGGAGTATCCCGACAGAATTACTGTATGGGCAGAGACAGCAGAGGGCCAGTTGGATATTAAGATCGGCAGCATATCAAAGCACAAGAGCGAGAGGGGTGGATCTATGCGCCATCACATATATTTTCACAAGACATCATCACTTATGGAGGTGTAGGCATGGATTGGCTCAAAGATATTGTGGCATTGCTTTGCCTATGTGCCACTGGCTACGTTTTACTGATGATCGGCTACGGCCTAGGATACTAAAGGGGAAAGAAAATGGGAAAAGTTAACGCACTATTTCAGGACGCACAGGAAGCAAGAGAGGAAGCACAGATGCACTTTCCAAACTATCTGATCACAGATGTACCGCATGAGGATTACGATAACTATGACATGCTCAACAAACTCTTTCATGCATTGGCACCGCATGGCTGGGAGAATAGCACTTGGAAAAATGACACCTGCCCATCACTCCAGAAAGAGGAAATTCATGGCAATGTGTGCAGGATCTTTGTGGACTACTTGAACCCTGACATGCGAGAAGATCCAAGCTGGGCTTTGCTGGCCTATACGGTAGAGGATCGGGAAGG
>Ga0222715_10000253_pt1 | contig 54278 bp, 51 predicted proteins | sample C33_9DmetaG_FD_165056 | JGI IMG/M metagenome (GOLD analysis project Ga0222715, IMG submission 165056) | Estuarine water microbial communities from San Francisco Bay, California, United States - C33_9D | ecosystem: Environmental > Aquatic > Marine > Unclassified | place: USA: California...
ATCTTTTATAGCTCTATTACCATATACATTATCCTCTTTATAAATATAAGAACTAAATCTTCTAGAAATTAAGAGCTGGTCAAATGAAATTCTATTTGCATTACTCTTGTCGTTAAAAACCATTTCATTATGAAGAATTTCTCTTATTGATGGATACCATATCCAAAAATAAGGCTGTTCTTTACCTTTTTCTTTTAAATTATTTCCATATGGCATTAATCCAAGTAACCTATATCTCATTTCACTTTGTCTCTTGTCAAAATACCACATACCCTTTATAAAGTATGCTTTAATATCGTTAGACATAGCATATGTTTTTGGCTTACTATCGCCTTCTACATATTTACTAGCATATGTATCTATAATTGAATCTTTTTTTACAATTTCATTTGAGGATAGAAAATCATCACTTCTTGAATCATAAACTTTTTTTATTTTGCCATTCTCAATATTCTCTCTAATTATTCTCCATAAAGATTTTCTGGTTTTATCTTCAGAATCAATGATAGGAAAAAGTAGAGGGAAGTTTAATTTTTCATTTAAATCAATCTTTTCATACACTATTTTTGACCAAAGTATATCTCTGTCATCCAAATTAGGATATTCCAGAAAAGAAGATTCCGAATCAGACTGAGGTTGATCAAAATTTTTAATACCTATTTGTGTTGGATCTTTAGCATTTAAAATATTAGACTGGCCAAACAAAAATGAGTTAAATAAAAGACAAAAAATAAATATAAAGTTTTTCATAATTTATTCAATTTTCAGAGCTAAAGCATCAACAGTTGTGGGCGTAACTAAATTACCATCTATTTTTGAAGCTTTTAAGATGGTTATTACTACTCCTGCACCTGATCGAGCTGAATTAATATCTCTAACAGCATCAGGGCTATTTTGAACTTTATTTCCTGAAACGGTTCTAGTTGTTAAGTTACCAATAGTAATTTGAAAAGTTTCTACATTAATATCATAATCATATAGAAAACCTATTGGCTTTTCTCCTTTAATAACACCATATATTAAATCATCTTTTGAAATTGACTGTGTGTTGATGTAATTAGTTTCAACTCCACCAGACCTTACAGAAACTGAAGCTCTACCAGGTGGTTCTTTTTCTACTCTAAAATTAACTGAACTAGTTATGACTTCATTATTAGCTCTTCCTGAAACAACTACATCCATACTTTCAACTCCAGCATTTGGAGCAGCAAAATATTGAGAACCTGTTTTGATAATTGAGCCGTTCCTTCCATTTACTCTTATAGACGTTAAATCTGCAATTCCAGGAAATGCTACAGCAATTTCGTTTCTTAAGCCTATGTAAAACACCTGCATATTAACTGGTGAAACAATGGCATTATTAGGCCTGTTGATGACGAAAAACTCTCGGTCTACTTTAAGAGAGTCGATTTTATTATTCTCTTCAAAAATTAAAAATCCAGTAATTTTTTTAATACCAGGCCTTGAAAATCTCTTATTTAAAATAATTTTACCGTTTTCTACTTTCCTTTCAGATTCTTTGAGAGGAACACCATCTATTTTTAAATCTATTATGTCTGGTTTAAAGTTGGGGTCAGTTCTACCTACAAGCACTGCAGGGTCTGCAGTTGAGTTGGTATAATAAGCTGATCCCTTAACTTCAAGTAGTGTATCTGAACCGCCCAAATCTAATTTTCTCTTTTGGGTTTTTTGAATTAATGAGTTTAATATTTCGTATTCAACAGTTCTAATATCTGCTTGAATCTTAGTAATTTTTGTCAGTGATGCGACAAGAGGGAATTTTTCATAATTATAATAGATCCAAGCCTCTTTTATACCATCTCTATTAACAACTTGGTCATCTTCAGGATATTCAAATCTTTGAGAAAGACTAGCTAACGCATTATCAAAATTATAATTAGATTGAACCGTACGGGCATCTCTATTAGTAATTGAATCTAGTACTGATTCTACTTTTGTAGAGAATCCTTTGAAATAGTTAATAAATTTTTGCCCCTTCGCTGTGACACCGTCATTAATGAAGAATGTTTCATCAAGATAATTACTTTTATCCATTACTTGATAATCTGTTCTTTTACTAATAATTTGATTTCCTTTATCATCAATATATTCAACATCTATCTTGTATTCGTTCTCGTCTAATTTAATTAAAGAATCTTTAAATTTTTGAAGAAAGTCAAAATAATCATTTGTTATTTCTTTCAATTTTGGAAGTTCTTCAGAGGGAATTTTATAATAGTCCTGGTTACTATTGCCAAAAATATCATCATAACTCTCATCAATTACCGTTTTAAGCTGAGCAGTAGATTTTTCCAAATCTTCACTGACTATTCCTAAAGTTGCTAAAACTTCTTTACTGATTTGAAGAGCAAGCATAGCAATAAACACGAGATACATCATGTTTATCATGTTCTGTCGAAGTTTTTGGCTTCTTGTTTGATTTCCTGAGGATCCCGCCATATTACTTATTCATTGCACCAAGCATTGCTTCATACTTAGCATTTAATTCTTTCACAGTATTTTTCATTCTTTGTAACTCATCTCCAAGTCCTTCAGGCATGTTTATATTCTCAAATGCATCAACAGTTTCTTTTAAATTATGAAGAACCTTTGCAACTTCTTGAATATTGGAAGAAGCGGATGATAAACCCTTATTGAAATCATCAGTGTTTTTTTCCATATCACTTGGGACTTTAATAGATGCTGTAGCCTTTGAAGCGTTTGAAATGTTAGAGTTTAACTCTGAAAGTCCCTTAACTGTTCCATCAACTGCTTTTTGTAAAGCAGCTGTCTCCACTGCAATCGTACTAACAACATCATCTTCTTCTTTATCTTTTTTACCCAATAAAAACCCTTGAATACCTGACAAAACAAAAATTCCAGCTTCCACTGAAAGACCAACAATAAGCCAAGAATTAGCTGAAAATATCAGTGAGCCATTAATAATTTTTAGTAGTGCACCAATAATAACTACACCTGCTCCAACACCAAATAATAACTCGAATACGTTATCTGGTAATAATTGTTTTTTCATAATTCTAAATTTTTAGTGTATAATTTTTTAATTAAAATATTTTGTTTTGATTTCTATCATCTCCCCCATCTTCTCCCAAATAATCTTGTACAGTTCTAAATCCAATATAGGATCTTTTCTCATCTTTATACTCATAATCTCTGGTACTTACTCTTAAAAAATAAGCAACATCTTTCCAAGAACCTCCCCTAATTACTTTCCTTAAATTTGTAGTATCAGTTACATTTGGATTAAGTCCTGAATCAAATTCATAAGCTCCTTTATCGTAAGCTGATCTTGTCCATTCTGAGACATTTCCAGCCATATTATAAAGACCATAGTCGTTTGGCCAGAAAGATTTGGCTTCAACGGTATATAAAGCATCATCTGCGGCATAGTCTCCTCTGTTTGGTTTGAAATTTGCTAAGAAACAACCTTCAGAATCCATTGTATAAGGTCCTCCCCATGGATATGTAGCTGACTGCAGACCGCCTCTGGCAGCATACTCCCATTCGGCTTCACTTGGTAACCTAAAATTAGCAACCCTTGAACCTTTTTTTAACGTCTTTTGATAATTATTTTTATACATTGTTCTCCAATGGGCAAAAGCAGAAGCCATTTCCCATGAAACCCCAACAACAGGGTAATCAGTGTAAGCGTCATGCCAAAAATAATCATTATGCATTGGCTCATTATAACTATACGAAAAATCTTTTATCCATGCAGTTGTATCCGGGTATACAGGTATAGCCTTTTGCACAAAGAAATTTTTTCTTGCACTATCTGGATACTTAATAGCTTCAGCAGCGTCAAAAGTAGTGTAATTATATATTATTTTTTTTACGTCAAAAATCCTTTCTCCGTTGTACGATTCGTCCTGAGGAAGGTAAAATCCTGTACCTTCAATTGCCCCCTCCAAAACTTCAGCATATGCCAGGTCAGGATACTCATCTCTTTCCCAAACAATATCAATATCAAAATTTAAATTAAATGTTTTTTTATCGTAAAGATTAATTCCAAATGAATTTTGTTCTCTGTAGAGTTCGTAACCACTTTTATCTTCATCACTTACTTCACTAATGGGTTGGTATAATGGAAAATATGAATTAATACTGTTATCTTTATCTAATTCTTCTTGAGTTGGGGATTCACCAATTTCCTCCATAGCTTTAACAGCTAAAGCTTGTCTGACTATTGAATCTCTTACCCAATTTACAAATTGTCTGTACTCACCATTAGTAATTTCAGTTTCATCCATAAAAAAGGCTTTAATAGAAACTGTACTAGTTGGTGCGTTTTGAAGGCCTACAATATCTTCGTCAGCTGAACCCATTAAAAATGATCCACTTGGTACTAATACCATACCTGAGGGTTTATCAGGAAAAAATTTTGTTCCTTTAACTCCTGTTAATTCTCCTCTGTCCGACTTGGAACAACTAGTAATAAAAAGAACTGTAATTACTAAATAAAAAAAATTTTTCACTCGTTGTTAAATAGTATAAGTTGTTAAATTTAATAATATTATTGATAACTATTCAAAATTCATACCATATTATTATTAAACTATTTTTTTAATATTTTAATTAATTTTACCAAAAAATATTATTTCTTAGATTTCTTTGGCTTCTTTTTGATAAAATAAGATTTTACATCATCAGCTGTAAATTTCTCATAATCAGTACCTTTAGGAAGCTCTATTTTCACCTTCCCTTTTATTAGATTAAATCTACCCCATCTAGCTTTTTCTAATCTGATACCGTCTTCATCCCATGTTTTTAAAAGTTTTTCGGCCTCTTTTTTCTTTTTTAACTCAATTAACTCTTCACAATCTTTTTCAGACAAATTATCAAAATCATAAGATTTATTAACATTAATAAATAAACCATTCCATTTTATAAATGGACCAAATCTTCCTTTACCCTTACTAATATCGTGACCTTCGTATTTTGCAATAGGAGCATCAATTTTTCTTTTCTCCTTAATGAGTTCAATTGCTTTTTCTAAAGAAACTTCAAGTGGACTAATACCTTTTGGGAGTGAAACAAACTTATTATCATGTTTAATGTAGGGACCAAATCTTCCAGAATTAGATTCAACTCTAGAGTTCTCATAATCACCCAAATAGCATGGTAATTTAAACAGCTCTAAAGTTTGCTCTAGGGTAATTTGGTTTATTTTTTGATCAGGAAGTAAACCAGCAAAAATTGGCTTTTCTTCTTCATCTACAGTTCCAATTTGAGCCATTGGACCAAATTTTCCTAACCTAACACTAACTTTTCTTCCACTTTTTGGATCAACTCCTAGAACTCTCTCACCAATTTCTCTTGTAGCATTTTCTTTGACATCCTCAACTGTACTATGAAAAGGTTTATAAAAATCTTTTAAAATATTTGTCCATTCAATGTCACCATTAGCAATCTTATCAAAGTCCTGTTCTACACTGGCTGTAAAGTTGTAATTCAAAATATTTTTAAAATTATTTACAAGAAATTCTGTTACAATAACACCAACCTCAGTAGGTACTAATTTTCCTTTGTCCGAACCTGTATTCTCATTTAATAAATTTGTTTTTATTTCATCACTATCTAAGATTATTTGACGATAGTTTCTTTCAAACCCCTCATAAGTTCCTTTAGCAACATATTTTCTATTTTGAATTGTTGTGATTGTGGGAGCATATGTTGATGGTCTTCCAATTCCAAGTTCTTCCATTTTTTTTACTAGAGTTGCTTCTGAGTATCTGTACGGTGGACGACTAAATTTTTCAGTAGCTACCATGTTTATATTATTAAGCTTGTCACCATTAGAAAGATTAGGTAATAACCCTTCAGAATCTTCATTTTCATTATCATCTGTACCCTCAATGTAAACCTTTAAAAAGCCATCAAATTTTATAACTTCTCCTTTACATGTAAATTGATTATCGTATTGATCAGAGGAAATTTTTAAAATAGTTCTTTCAAGTAGAGCATCGCTCATTTGAGATGAAATAGTCCTGAGCCAAATTAAATTATAAAGTTTAATTTGATCAGGTTCCATATTAACTGACTTGTTTTCAAAATTTGTAGGTCTTATAGCTTCGTGAGCTTCTTGAGCCCCTTTATTTTTATTAGAAAATCTTTTTGTTTTATGATAATTTTCACCATACATTTTTGAGATAACTTTTTCAGCAGCATTTAAAGCGTCCTGGGAAAGATTGACACTGTCAGTTCTCATGTAAGTAATGTGTCCAGATTCATAAAGACGCTGAGCAGCAGACATAGTTCTACTAACCGAAAAACCTAACTTTCTAGATGCCTCTTGTTGTAATGTTGACGTAGTGAACGGAGCAGATGATGTTTTTTTGAATGGTTTTTTTTCTACAGAACTTATAGAGAAATTTGAATTCAAACTTTTTTCTAAAATTTCTTTTGCTTTAATCTCACTTTCAAAAACTCCACTTAATTGAGCGCTTAGTTTATTATTATTAGAATCTGAAAATTTAGCAGATATTTTAAAAGAAGATTTAGGAATAAAATTATTAATCTCATTTTCTTTATCAACTAATAAACGAACTGCTACAGATTGTACCCTTCCAGCAGATAAACCTCCTTTTACTTTCCTCCATAAAATTGGTGAAATCTCAAAACCAACAAGTCTATCTATAATTCTTCTAGCCTGCTGAGCATTTACCAAATTATAATTAATTTCTCTTGGATTTTCAATTGCATTGAGAATTGCTTTTTTAGTAATTTCTCGAAATACAATTCTTTTAGTTTTTGATTTATCTAGTTTTAAAGACTCAAACAAATGCCATGCAATAGCCTCTCCTTCTCTATCCTCATCACTTGCTAACCAAACTGTTTCAGCAGATAATGCTTGTTTTTTTAATTGCTTAACTATATCTTTTTTATCAGAAGATATAATATATTTTGGCTTAAAATTATTCTCAAAATCAATACCTATTTCTTTTTTAGGTAGATCCGAAATATGTCCATAACTAGACGACACTTTGAACTCAGAACCTAAATATTTTTCAATAGTTTTAGCCTTGGCTGGAGATTCAACAATAACTAAGTTTTTTGACATTAAAGTGGATTTTAAAGATCACAAAAGTATATTTTTTTTTTTTTATCAATTTTTTTAATCACAAATAACTTCAATTTATAAACAATATTATTACTGCCATATTGTCATATATTATTATATTTGCAGATATTTATTGATTATGAGCATAGAGCTGCAAGCTAAAAGAATTGAAACTAAAAAGGATTTGAAAACATCCTCGAAAAAATTTTATATTGAAAGTTATGGTTGTCAAATGAACTTTGCTGACAGTGAAGTTGTTGCTTCAATCATTTCTAAAGAAGGTTATAATTCAACTAGAAATTTAAATGATGCTGATTTAATTTTACTTAACACGTGTTCCATCAGAGAAAAAGCTGAAACAACTGTTAGAAAAAGACTAGAAAGCTTTAATAAACTTAAAAGAAGCAATAAGCATTTGAAGGTTGGGGTTTTAGGATGCATGGCCGAAAGACTAAAAAGTAAATTTTTAGATGAGGAAAAAATAGTTGATTTAGTTGTAGGCCCTGATGCTTATAAAGATATTCCCAATCTTCTTGGTGAAATAAACGAAGGAAGAAATGCCGTTAATGTTATTCTTTCAAAAGAAGAAACTTATGGAGATATTAGCCCTGTAAGACTTTCTTCAAATGGTGTTACTGCATTTGTTTCTATAACTAGAGGGTGCGACAATATGTGTACTTTTTGCGTGGTTCCCTTTACTAGAGGAAGAGAAAGGAGTAGAGATCCTAAAAGTATCCTTGAAGAGATCCAAAATCTAAAGGATTCTAATTATAAAGAAATCACTCTTTTAGGTCAAAATGTTGACAGCTATTTATGGTACGGTGGAGGATTAAAAAAAGATTTTAAAAAAGCTAGTTCACTACAGAAAAAAACATCAATTGATTTTGCAAAACTTCTTAAGTTGGTTGGGGAAGCGTTTCCTGAAATTAGGATAAGATTTTCAACTTCAAACCCACAAGATATGAACCTTGATGTGATTAAAACAATGGCATCTTATCCAAACATCTGCAATTATATTCACTTACCTGTACAGTCAGGTAGCGACTCTATATTGAAAGAAATGAATAGACAGCACACAAGAAAAGAATATCTTGAATTAATAAAACAAATAAAAAGTTTAATTCCTAATTGCGGAATTTCACACGACATGATTACAGGCTTTCCTAATGAAACAGATGAGGACCATAACCAAACATTAAGTTTAATGAGAGAAGTTAAATATGATTTTGGATATATGTTTAAATATTCCGAAAGACCTGGAACTTTTGCTGCTAAAAAATTTGAGGATAATGTGGATGAGGAGGTTAAAAAAGTAAGACTGCAAGAAATTATTGATCTTCAACAATCACACAGTAAATTCAGAACTAAACAATATATTGGAAAAACGGTTGAAGTGTTAATTGAAAAAGAGTCTAAAAAATCGAGCTCACATTGGGCTGGAAGAAACGAACAAAATACTGTTGTTGTTTTTCCAAAAAAATCTCATAAAATTGGAGATTTTGTAAATGTTAAAATTTATGATTGTACTTCTGCTACATTAATTGGAAAAAGTATTGATTAAAGTTTAAAAATTATGGAAACATCTACTCAAAATATTAAGCAAAGATTTGGAATAATTGGAAATGATCCAGTTTTAAACAGATCTATTGAAAAAGCAATCAGAGTATCTCCAACAGATATTTCTGTTTTAGTAACGGGTGAAAGTGGAGTTGGAAAAGAAAGTTTTCCCAAAATTATTCATCAATTATCTCATAGAAAACACAATAAATATATTGCTGTTAACTGTGGTGCTATTCCTGAGGGTACTATTGATTCTGAACTTTTTGGTCACGAAAAAGGGGCCTTTACAGGTGCTAATAACGCACGAAAAGGATATTTTGAAGTAGCCGATGGTGGAACAATTTTCCTAGATGAAGTTGGAGAACTCCCACTAACAACTCAGGTCAGGTTATTGAGGGTTTTGGAAAATGGAGAATTTATCAAAGTTGGTGCCTCTGAAGTTCAAAAAACAAATGTAAGGATTGTAGCTGCTACTAATTTGGATATGGAAAAAGCGATTCAAAAAGGAAAATTTAGAGAAGATTTATTCTACAGATTAAGTACTGTTGAAATAAAAATTCCCCCTTTGAGAAACAGAAAAGAGGATATTCATTTATTGTTCAGAAAATTTGCCAGTGATTTTGCAAAAAAATATAATATGCCAACAATAAGATTAGATCAAAATGCTCAAAACTTGTTAAATGCATATCGATGGAATGGTAATATTCGTCAACTTAGAAATGTCGCTGAACAACTTTCTGTTTTGGAAGAAAAAAGAGAAGTTTCTAGTCAGCTTTTAAAATACTATTTACCTGATTTTAACTCAAGTTTACCAGCGCTAATAAATAAATCAAATTCTTCAAATGATTTCTCTAATGAAAGAGAAATACTCTATAAAATCTTGTTTGATATGAAAAAAGATTTAAATGATTTAAAGAAAATTACTGATCATTTAAAACCTGAAGATCATAATCCTAATTTCAAAGAAAATGAAATAAATGCCTTTGAAAATTTACAATCAACAATTGACAGCCAAAAATCAGCAGAAATAATCGAATTCAAAGAAAAAGATTCTACATTTAACTCAAATATTGATAAATATCATTTTGCTGAGGAAATAAAGGAAGAAGAAACGCTTTCAATACATGATAAAGAATTAGAACTAATCAAAAAAGCACTTGAAAGAAATAATGGCAAACGCAAAGCTGCAGCAATTGAATTAGGAATTTCTGAAAGGACTTTATATAGAAAAATAAAACAACATGACATTGAACTATAAATTTATTTATTTATTGCTTTTTGTTTTTATAATAAAAAGTTGCGGAAATTATTCCTTTACTGGGGCGTCCATTCCAGAGGGAACTGAAAGCTTTCAAGTCAATTTTTTTGAAAATGAAGCTGGAAATTCTATGGGATCAATTTTTGAGCCAGGTCTCGATCGAGATTTCACTATAGCTTTACAAGATATTTTACAAAATCAAACAAATTTACAACTGGTTAGTTCTGACGGCGATTTGATTTACGAGGGTGAAATTACAGAATATAGAGTTAGTCCCATGACAGCAACTTCGAATTTACAAGCTTCACAAAACAGATTAACTGTTGGAATTAACGTAAGGTTTACTAATTTAAAAAAGGAAGATGACAATTTTGAAAGAAGGTTTACATTTTATTACGACTATCCTGCTGAAGTCCAACTGTTAAATGTAAAATCAGAAGCTCATGATATAATTTTTGAAAGAATAACGCAAGATATTTTTAATGCATCATTAGCAAAATGGTAGAAATTAGTAAAGAAACATTTAACGAACTAGTTCAAAATCCAAATACAATTACTCTTAACCAGAGCATTGCATTAAAAAACATAATCAAAAAATATCCATTTTTTCAAGTTGCTAGAGTTATTGAACTAATTGGATTAAAGAAATTTAATAATATTCGTTATAAAAATGCACTTAAAAAGACTTCTATTTATTCCACAAGTAGAGTTAATTTATTTGAGATTATTGAGGAAGAAAAAATAAAATCTACAAATTCTCAAATTCTATCTTCAGAATCAACTAAGAATTCATTTATAAAGTGGTTAAAAGCTTCTAAACCCATCAGTGATTTAGAAAATAATCAAAATTCATTAATTGATAATTTTCTAAATTCGGATCATAAAATAATATCAAAAAAAGAATTTGATTCAAAAGATTTTTCATCTGATTTTCAACCAAGTAAAAGTGAATATATGACTGAAACATTAGCTAAAATTTATTTTGAACAAAAAAAATTTAAGGAGGCAATTAGAGCTTATGAAATACTTGGCTTGAAATATCCAGAAAAAATCAGTTTATTTGCAGACCAAATAAAAACCATAAAAAATAATTTAAAAAATATATAATTATGAGTAGCTTTTCTATTTTTCTTATACTTATTCTTGCAGTTTGTTTCTTGCTAGTTTTAGTAATAATGGTACAAAACCCTAAGGGCGGAGGATTATCTTCATCATTTGGAGGAGATTCTCAACAGATTGGTGGAGTAAAAAAAACTACTGATTTTTTAGATAAAAGTACGTGGGTTTTAGCTTCTTTATTATTGATATTAATTTTACTTTCTAATATCACACTTAATAATGGAGATGTGAATACCGAATCTAAACTTTTAGATTCACAAACCATTGATGCGAATATTCCAGAAACAATTCCGGATGATATTCCACTTGAAATTCCAGTACAAGAATAAATTATTTTAATGTCAGCCTGTCACCAGGTTTTTTACTTAGTGACAATTATGACATAAATATTCATTTGGCATGAAAACTGTAAATATTATTTAAAATTATAATTATGAGTAAATTAAACATTAAACCTTTAGCTGATAGAGTTCTAGTTGAACCACTAGAAGCCGAAACAAAAACTGCCTCTGGAATCATAATTCCAGATACCGCAAAAGAAAAACCCCAAAAAGGAAGCATTGTTGCAGTTGGACCTGGAACTAAGGAAAATCCTGTAACTGTGAAAGTTGGGGACTCTGTTCTTTATGGAAAATATAGTGGAACAGAACTAAAACTTGAAGGTAAAGACTACCTGATAATGCGAGAATCAGATATTCTTGCAATTGTTTAATATTTAAATTAAAATAAAATGGCAAAAAAAATACAATTTGATGTAGAGGCAAGAGAAGGTCTAAAAAAAGGAGTAGATGCTTTAGCTAACGCTGTAAAAGTAACATTAGGTCCAAAAGGAAGAAATGTGATTATCGGAAAATCTTTTGGAGGACCTCAAATTACAAAGGATGGTGTAACAGTTGCTAAGGAAATTGAGTTAGAAGATCCATTAGAAAACATGGGAGCCCAGATGGTTAAAGAAGTTGCTTCAAAAACAAATGATCTTGCTGGAGATGGTACTACTACCGCTACTATACTTGCTCAAGCTATCGTTAAAGAGGGTTTAAAAAATGTTACTGCTGGTGCAAATCCAATGGATTTAAAAAGAGGAGTTGATAAAGCTGTTGAAGCAATTGTTGGTGAATTAAATAATAATGCTGTTACAGTTGGGAGTTCCTCAGATAAGATCAAACAAGTTGCTTCAATTTCTGCAAATAATGATGAAGCTATAGGCTCGTTAATTACAGAAGCATTTGAAAAAGTAGGAAAAGAAGGTGTAATTACTGTTGAAGAGGCAAAAGGAACTGATACATATGTTGATGTTGTTGAAGGAATGCAATTTGACAGAGGTTATTTATCTCCATATTTTGTTACAAATTCAGAAAAAATGGAAGCAGACTTAGAATCACCATATATTTTATTGTACGACAAAAAAATATCTGCAATGAAAGATTTACTTCCAGTTCTTGAACCAGTTGCTCAAAGTGGAAAACCCTTACTAGTTATAGCTGAGGATGTCGACGGAGAAGCATTAGCAACTTTAGTAGTGAATAAACTTAGAGGATCACTAAAAATTGCTGCAGTTAAGGCTCCAGGTTTTGGTGATAGAAGAAAAGCAATGTTAGAGGACATCGCAATTTTAACTGGAGGAACTGTTATTTCTGAAGAAAGAGGGTTCACTCTTGAAAACACTACCATCGAAATGCTTGGTTCTGCTGAAAGAGTTACTATTGACAAGGATAATACAACTATAGTAAATGGAGCAGGAGATAAAAAAAATATAGAAGCTAGAGTTAATCAAATAAAAGCTCAAATAGAAACCACTACCTCTGACTATGATAAGGAAAAACTGCAAGAACGACTAGCTAAATTAGCTGGCGGTGTTGCTGTTTTATATGTTGGTGCGGCATCTGAAGTTGAAATGAAAGAGAAAAAAGATAGAGTTGATGATGCCTTACACGCAACAAGGGCTGCTGTTGAAGAAGGAATTGTTGCTGGTGGAGGTGTTGCTTTGTTAAGATCAAGAAAAGTTTTAGAAAAACTTACAAGCGAAAACCTTGACGAGGTTACTGGAATTCAAATTATTTCCAGAGCCATAGAATCTCCTTTAAGAACCATTGTTGAAAATGCTGGTGGTGAAGGATCAGTGGTTGTAGCAAAAGTACTTGAAGGAAAAGGAAACTTTGGATACGATGCAAAATCTGAAAACTTTGTAGATCTTTTAAAACAAGGAATTATTGATCCAAAAAAAGTTACCAGAATTGCGTTAGAGAATGCTGCATCTGTAGCAGGAATGATTTTAACTACTGAATGTGCATTAGTTGACATTAAAGAAGATGCTCCTGCCGCAATGCCTCCAATGGGAGGTGGTGGCGGAATGCCAGGAATGATGTAAAGTTTAATATAAACTACCCTTAGGGGTAGTTTTTTTTTATGTATAGTAAAGAATTAAATATTATTAAGAAATCTTTAGAAAACCTATCCTTAGATGAATCACTTCAATTTATATGTGATTTTCTTCAAAATAATATTATTGGATATGACTGGGTAGGCTTTTATTTTCATCAAGATAAAAATTTGATTCTTAAATCTTATTGTGGATTAAAAACTGAGCACACTCAAATTCCATTTGGTAAAGGAATATGTGGGCAAACCGCAGAATCAAATAACCCTATGATTGTTGGTGATGTTAATAAAGAAAAAAATTATATTTCCTGCAACATTAATGTTAAATCTGAAATAGTAGTTCCTTTATTTAATAATAATAAAAATATAGGGCAGATAGATATTGATTCCAATACGTTAAACAGGTTTAATTCTCTAGACTTAGATTTTCTATTGGAAATAAATAAATTAGTTTCAAAAAAAATCTAAAATTTCTTTTAAATTTTCAGTTTATTTTTTTAAAAAAAACTAAATTTAACACTTACTTTTTTTCCAAAAAATATGCTAAAAATAAAGTCTGCCTTAATATCTGTTTTTGATAAAAACGGGTTAGAACCAATCGCTAAGAAGCTTCATGAACTTGGGGTTGAAATTTATTCAACTGGTGGAACTGAAGATTTTTTAAAAAAAATTGGTATTCCAGTAATAAAAGTGGAAGATATAACTGGATATCCCTCAATTTTAGGTGGAAGAGTTAAAACACTTCATCCCAAAGTTTTTGGTGGTATTTTGAATAGAAATGAGAACAGCAACGATATTAAAGACATTGAGAATTTTGATATTCCAAACATAGATTTAGTCATTGTAGATCTTTATCCATTTGAAAAAACTGTGTTATCAGGAGATAGTGAAGAAAATATTATTGAAAAAATAGATATTGGTGGTATATCATTAATTAGAGCAGCAGCAAAAAACTTTAAAGATGTTTTATGCATATCTTCAAAAGACGATTATACTGAATTTTTAAACATATTGAATGATCATAATGGTAAAACTGAATTAATTACAAGAAGAAATTTTGCAAGTAAAGCTTTCAATATCTCATCACACTATGACACTGCAATATTTAATTATTTTAATAATGACAACACATCTCTTAAGTTAAGCCTCAAAAAAGGTAAAGAATTGAGATATGGAGAAAATCCACACCAAAATGGAATTTTTTATGGTGACTTTAACAAAATGTTTAATCAGTTAAATGGAAAGGAACTTTCATATAATAATTTACTTGATGTTGATGCGGCTGTAAATCTTATTTTAGAGTTTAATAATGAAATTCCAACATTTGCAATTTTAAAACACAATAATGCTTGTGGTTTAGCATCAAGAAATTCATTATTTGAAGCATACAAAGATGCTTTAGCCGGAGATCCTGTTTCTGCATTTGGTGGGGTTTTAATTTCGAATAAAAAAATTGATGTACAAACTGCAGAAGAAATAAATAAGCTTTTTTGTGAAGTGGTAATTGCTCCAAGCTATGAAGAATCTTCACTAGAAATATTAAAATCAAAAAAGAACAGAATTATCCTTTTATTAAAAGATTCCTCTTTAAGTAATCATCAATTAAGAACCTGTTTAAATGGAGTTTTAAAACAAGACAAAGATAATATTACAGATACCAAGTCTAACCTTACAAACTGTACAGTTAAATCCCCAAGTGAATCTGAGCTTAATGACTTAATTTTTGCTTCTAAAATTTGTAAGCATACTAAATCAAATACTATTGTACTAGCAAAGAACCTCCAATTAATCAGTTCTGGTACTGGACAAACCTCTAGGGTAGATGCTTTAAAACAGGCAATTGAAAAATCCAAAAACTTTAAATTTGACTTAAATGGTTCAGTAATGGCAAGTGATGCTTTTTTCCCTTTTCCTGATTGTGTAGAAATTGCTCATAAAAGTGGAGTAAGTTCTGTTATCCAACCTGGAGGATCAATAAAAGATAACCTATCGATTGATTATTGTAATGAAAATAATATTTCTATGGTTTTAACAGGGATTCGCCATTTTAAACATTAATTTTTATTAACTTGTATACAACTTTATAACTATGGCTTTTTTTGATTTTTGGACTGAATCTATAGCAATTGACCTAGGAACTGCTAACACACTTATTATTCACAATGACAAAGTAGTAGTTGACAGTCCTTCAATTGTTGCCATTGATAAAAAAACTGAGAAGATTATTGCTGTTGGGACAGAAGCGAGTTTAATGCAAGGTAAAACCCATGAAAATATTAAAACGGTTAGACCATTAAAAGATGGAGTTATTGCAGATTTCAATGCCTCTGAACAAATGATTAGTCTATTGATAAGTAGTATTCCTTCACTCAAAAAAAGATTTTTTACTCCAGCATTAAAAATGGTAATTTGTATTCCATCTGGAATAACTGAAGTTGAAATGAGAGCTGTTAGAGAATCTGCCGAAAGAGTTAATGGAAAAGAGGTTTACTTAATACACGAACCGATGGCAGCAGCTATTGGAATTGGTGTGGATATAATGCAACCTAAAGGAAATATGATTGTTGATATAGGAGGAGGAACAACAGAAATTGCAGTTATAGCACTGTCTGGAATAGTTTGTGATAAATCAGTTAAAGTTGCTGGAGACGTGTTTACAGGTGATATTATTTACTACATGCGCACACAACATAATTTATTTATTGGAGAAAGAACTGCTGAGAAAATAAAAATTACAATAGGTTCCGCTTCAGAAGAATTAGAAAGCCCACCTGATGATATTTCTGTTCAAGGAAGAGACTTACTTACTGGTAAACCAAAAGAAGCTTTAATTTCATACAGAGAAATTGCAAAAGCATTGGATAAATCTATTATTAGGATTGAAGATTCGGTTATGGAAACTTTATCCCAAACTCCACCTGAACTAGCTGCGGATATTTATAATACTGGAATTTACTTAGCTGGTGGTGGTTCAATGCTTAGAGGATTAGATAAAAGATTATCAAAAAAAACAGATCTACCTGTGTTTATAGCTGAAGATCCACTCAGAGCAGTAGTTAGGGGGACTGGAATTACACTTAAAAACATTGAAAGATATAAAAGTGTTCTCGTGAAATAGCTGAATTATGCAACAGATCATTGATTTCATCATTAGAAAAAAAGATGTTGTAGTTTATTTAATTTTATTATTATTTTCTCTCTTATTAATAATTAACTCAAATTATTTTCATAAATCAAAAATTTTACTTTTTTCAAATAGTATAACAAACTATACATTTGACAAGTTTTCTTTTTATAACGAATACTTTGAATTAAAAAAAATAAACTCCTCTCTTATCGATGAAAATTTATTTTTAAAATCTAGACTAGAAAAAGTGTCTAATAATAACAATATTGATTCACTAAAGAATGTCATATTTAAATATAAAAACGCAAAAGTTATATCAAATAACTTATCCTCGTTTAAAAATCATTTGATTATTAATAAAGGGGCTGATGATGGTTTAAAAAATGAAATGGGAATAATTAATTCAACGGGCATTGTTGGAATAATAAATAGAACTTCAAAAAACTACTCATCTGTAATGTCTATTTTGAATATTGAAACAAAAATTAATGCCAAAGTCAAACGAACATCTCATTTTGGCACATTAGAATGGGATGGATTAAGTAATAGTTATTTATTATTAAATGATATTTCAGAAACTGCTGATATTAAAGTTGGAGATTCTATAATAACTGGAGGTATGTCATTAATTTTTCCAGAGGGTATTAATATCGGGGTTGTGTCTGAAGTAATTAATAAAAACAAGCATAATGACTCTTTATTAAGACTTAATACTAATAATGGTAAATATTTAGATATAGAGTTTAGAGAAAATTATTTAAATATTGAAGTGAAGCTACATACCAACATGAATAATTTAAATAATGTTTATGTAATTGAAAGTTTAAACAGAGAGGAATTTAAAAATATTAGCAAATAATGGCAAGTGTATATTTTCTAGTACTTAAAAGGTTTATAATTTTTATTCTTCTTCAGGGATTAATCTTTAATAATTTTGATTTTTTTGGATCATTTGATCCGTACATAGCTTTGGTTTTTATTTTAACTTTCCCAATAAAAATTAATAAAATAACTTTTCTAATTGCAAGTTTTTGTTTTGGAATTTGTCTAGATTTATTTTCAAACTCATTAGGTCTCAACACTGCTGCATGCTTAACAGCTGCATTTTCAAGATCATATATTTTAAGTTTTGTATTTGGATCATTTTTCGACCCACTAGGACTTAAATTAATCAAAAACTATATTTCTAATTCCTCATTTTCACAAAAATTTTTATATCTAGCATCTATAATTTTAATACATCATTTTGTTTTATTTTCTCTTGAGGCATTTAGTTTTGAGTTTTTTTCATTAATTATTTATAAAACATTCTTAACCTCTCTACTTACATTAACATTTTGTACAACCACAATATATATAATGATTAAAAATGAAAAATAGACTTTTGCCATTTTTAATTATTAGTTCTTCGATAATTTTTGTTTTTCGTCTATTTTGGGTTCAACTTATCAATGTTGATGATGTAAAACTTTCAAATAAAAATTCAGTTGAGAAAGTTTACAATTACCCTGAGAGAGGTTACATCTATGATAGAAACAAAAAATTGATTGTTGGAAATGAGCCTTTTTATGATTTAATGATAGTGCCCTCAAAGTTAAAGCTAGTGGATACTATTGAATTTTGTGAAATATTAAAAATTGACAAGCAAACATTATTAGATAAAATTAAAAAAGCTAAAAATTACTCTAGAATAAAACCTTCAGTTTTTTTAGCTCAAATTTCAAAAAACGACTATGCTGTAATTCAAGAAAAATTGTGGAAATACGATGGGTTTTCTGTTAGAAAAAAATCCAATAGAAATTATCTTTTAAATTCAGCCTCAAACATTTTAGGTTACATAAGCGAAGTAAATGATTATGAAATTAATGATAATAGCTATTACGAATCTGGTGAATTAATTGGAAGACAAGGGATAGAAAAATCATACGAAAAACAATTAAGAGGAGTAAAAGGAGTAAGTTATTTTCAAAAAGATAACTTTAACAGAATTACTGGCAGGTATAAAGAAGGAGTTTACGATACACTGTTTAAGCCTTCAAAAAACATAGACTTAACAATTGATTCAGAACTTCAAGTTTATGGAGATTCACTAATGATAAATAAATTTGGTAGTATCATAGCTATAGAACCAGAAAGTGGAGAGATTTTGTCTTTAATTAATGCTCCTAATTTCGATCCTAATTTACTGATTGGTCGAAATAGATCTAAAAATTATATAAATTTAAAAAACGATACAATAGGCAAACCTTTGTTTGATAGAGGATTGCAAGGAATGTATCCACCTGGATCAACTTTCAAATTAATTAATGGATTAATTGCGCTCGAAGAAAATATTATTACTGAAAAAACTAAAATCTCCTGCAATGAAGGGCATTTCTATTCGAAAAACAGGTTCATGAGATGTCATTGTAAACCGGGAACAAAAAATGATCTAAACACTGCGATTTATAATTCTTGTAATACTTACTTTGCAACAATTTATAAAAATACCTTAGATAAATTTTCAAATTCTAAAGAAGGTATTGATAATTGGAAAAGACATGTAACTAGCTTTGGATTAGGTGATTATTTAGGCTATGATCATCCACTAGGAAGGCCTGGATTAATACCTGATTCTAAATACTATGACAGATGGTATCCCAATAATAGGTGGAGAGCAGCAACTACTATTTCAAATGGAATTGGTCAAGGTGAAATTTTAACTACCCCTATACAACTTGGAAATATTGCTGCAACAATTGCAAATAGAGGGTGGTATATAACTCCTCATTTTGTTAAAAAAATTTCAGATGATTCAATTCAAATAAAATTTAGAGAAAAAAAGTATTCAACTATTAATTCAAAACATTACGAAAAAATTATAGATGGAATGTTTGATGTAATTGAAAAAGGAACTGCCCGAAATTCTAAAATCAGAGATATAAAAATTGTAGGAAAGACAGGGACAGCTGAGAATTTTACAAAAATTAATGGGATTAGAAGACAGCTTACTGATCATTCCATTTTTATTGGATTTGCTCCAAAAGATGACCCAAAAATCGCAATTGCTGTCTTTATTGAAAATGGATACTGGGGAACTAGATGGGCTGCTCCTATAGCAAGTTTAATGATGGAAAAATATTTGAAGAAAAATATTGAAAGAAAGTATCTTGAGAACTATATCCTCAAGGGTGATCTTTCAAAAGAATATTTAAAACCATATGGAAATGGAAGCTTTACAATAAATGAATAGTGAAGTAAACATAAAAAGAATTGATTGGATTAGTGTAGCTATATTAAGCTTACTTGTTTTATTAGGCCTTGGTAATATATACTCTTCATCTCAAGCATATTTACTTGAATCAATATTCAGCATGAATCCTTTTACAAAACAATTATTATTTGCGATTTTTTCAATATTTATTTTTTTATTTATTCAAATCTTACCTTTTAATTTTTTTATCAAGTACTCAAGTATCTTATACATAATTTCTATTTTATCATTAATTGGACTATTCCTCTTTGGAAACAAAATAAACGGAGCATTAGCCTGGTATCAATTTAACGGATTCAGTATACAGCCTAGTGAATTCGCAAAACCAATTACTGCTTTGGCTTTAGCAAAATATTTAAGTGATCTTAATTCGAATCTTAAAACAATTAAAACTCAGTTTTATTCATTTCTTATTATCTTTATTCCCATTGCTCTAATCATACTTCAACCTGATCCAGGAACTATACTTGTTTTTTTAAGTTTTTTCTTAGTTTTTTATAAAGTAGGTCTGCCATCAATTTATATGAATTTTTTCATTGGGTTTATAATTATTTTTTTTGCTACAATACTTTTGACCCCCAAGTATGTTGTATTGTTTTTACTATCTATTGGTCTAATTCTTTCCTATTTTCTTAGAAGAAATAAAAATTTACTAAGAAAAATATTCTTATATGGAGCTGTGTTCTCTATATTTATATTTTCAGTTGATTTTATTTTTAACAATGTGTTTGAACAGCGTCACAGAGATCGGTTTAACATTGTTATGGGAATTGAACAAGATTTTAGAGGTTCTGGATACAATACAAATCAATCTAGGATTGCATTTGCATCAGGCGGAATGTTCGGTGAAGGATTTTTAAAAGGTTCACAAACTCGTGGAAAGTTTGTTCCAGAACAACATACAGATTATATTTTTTCAACTGTAGGAGAGGAATGGGGATTTTTAGGTGCATCTTTTATAATAATATTATTTACTACCTTAATGCTTCGGATTTCCAAAAGAGCTGAATTACAAAGAAATATATTTAGTAAAATATATTCTTACTCTGCAGTTACTATAATTTTTACTCATTTTTTCATAAACATTGGAATGGTTATTGGACTTGTTCCGACAATTGGTATTCCTTTACCATTTCTAAGTTATGGCGGTTCCAGTCTGATGGCATTTATTTTACTTTTCTCAATATATATAAAACTAGATTCCCAAAGAACCAGTAAGTGGTAGCTATCTAGCTTTATAATACTCTTCTAAATTGTTTCCTAAAAACATAAAACTAGTAACTAATAGCATTATTGCTAAGCCAGGGATTATAGCTAAATATTCTTTTCCTAGTATTATATATTGATAATTATCTTTAATCATAGAGCCCCAACTAGGCATTGGAGGTTGGGTACCTATTCCCAAGAAGCTAAGACCACTTTCAATTAATATAGCAGATGCAAAATTTGCTGCTGAGATGATTAGTATTGGACCAATAATGTTGGGAATTAAGTGGTAATAAAAAACTCTAAAATCTGAAAAACCTAAAACTTTTGTTGCGGTGATATAATCTTTATTTTTTTCAGAAATGACTTGTCCTCTGACGACTCTAGCAACTTCAACCCACATTGTAAGGCCAACAGCAACATAAACCTGCCAAAATCCTTTACCAAGTGCGAGGGAAAAGGCAATGACAAGTAATAAAGTGGGGATGGACCAAAAAATATTAATAATCATCATTGATATTTTATCAATATAGCCCCCATAAAAACCACTTATAAGTCCTATAAACATTCCAATTAAAAGTGAAATTAAAACCGAAATAATTCCTATAGAAATAGAAACTCTAGTTCCAAGAATTACTCTTCCAAAGACATCTCTTCCATAATTATCAGTGCCAAAAATATACGATCTGGTTTTAATATATTTATTAATTATTTGATCATATTCTAAATTTGAAGGAAATTGATCATAGGAAATAAATTTTTTTTCAGAATTATAATCAGAATATTCAATACCATTTGGAACTTGATTAAAATCGGATATCAATATTTCATTATTTGGATAATTTTCTCCATTAAAAAATTTATCAATAGAGGATTGTTTGTCACTATTTTCATTTGGTACTAAAATAAAATCAGCTTTGAATCCAGGTTCTTTTGAATGAATAGGAAGGTGCATTTGATTTGAGAACTTCGATTTATCAGGAATGATTAAATATGAGAAAATTGAGATTAAAAAACAGAAAAAGATAAATCCTAAACTTAAAATAATACCAAGATTATTTAACGATTTACTTTTTAAATTAAGTTTCATTAACCAGCTTTAGCCAAAATATTATTTTGTTGAATTTTTTTTGTTTTCAAATTTGACAATACATTTACACTTTCATTAATATATATATCAGATTTTAACATATTTTCCCATCGATTAGTCTTCTCTTCATACTCTTTTGAATCAATTATTTTTTTTGATTGATTTGATAAAAGCTGAAAATTCAAATTGTTTTTGTAATCTAAAATTTGACTAAATTTTTCCAATTCTTTTTTATTTTCAACTTGGTCAGATTTATAGCTCTTATAATCTAAGGGGAAAATCTTTTTCTCTCTTTTTTCAGCTAACCACTTAGCATTAGAATTGATTAAGTTGAACACTTTATTATTTGATATTCTTAATTTAGAATCATCTATTACATCTTTAAGATTAAAATAACCATTCCATTTTTTATAATTAGCCTTATCAATTTGATCCCAACCCAAAGGATTGTCTTCATCAGACTCACCGATTTTAATGTGAGAAAACCTATTTGGAGTTACTATGTCACTCTCGACACCTTTTAATTGAACTGAACCACCACTAATTCTATAAAATTTTTCAGTAGTTATTTTGAGAGCACCTATGTCAAAGTCACTGTTTGAAACAAATCTATTTAAGTCCAATACATTTTGTACAGTTCCTTTTCCAAAAGTATTATCACTTCCAATAACTACAGCTCTCTCATAATCTTGCAATGCAGCAGCTAAAATTTCTGATGCGGAAGCAGACATTTGATTAACTAGAATTACAAGGGGACCATCCCAAGTAACTGAGGGATCTTTATCATAAAGTACTTTTTTTCTATTCCCTATGGATTTGACCTGAACAACAGGACCTGTTTCTATAAAAAGACCTGTCATTTCAACAACGGTTTGCAACGCACCTCCACCGTTATTTCTGAGATCTAAAACTAACCCTTCAATATTTTGTTCTTTCAGTTTTATAATCTCATTTTTAACATCTTTAGCACAATTAATTTCTTTGTAATCATTAAAATCAACATAGAATTTTGGCAGTGTAATTAACCCAAAATTTCTGTTATCTTTTTTAATTATGGTTGATTTGGCATAACTTTCTTCCAAAACGACCTCATCCCTCATTATTGGATATGTTTTTATTTCGTTATCAATTTTTTTTCTGACTGTTAATTCTACGATGGTACCTTTTGGACCTTTAATTAATTTTATAGCATCATCAATACGCATACCTATTACATCAATGGCCTCTTTATTAGGTTCTCCAACTTTAATAATTTCATCACCTGATTCAATCCTTTTGTCCTTCCACAAAGGACCTCCAAGTATAATTTCAACAATTTCAATACCACCATCTCTTTTTTGTAATCTGGCACCTATACCATCAAATCTTCCAGAAATATTAACATCAAAACGATCTTTATCTTCAGGCTTAAAATAAACAGTATGAGGATCATATTGAGACACAAAAGAATTTACATAATTTGAAAACCAATCCTTTTTCTGTAGGTCATTCATCAAATCAAAAATATCATTAATATTATTGTTTACTAATTTGGTAGCCTCTTGAAGTAATTCATCTTGGGATTTTTCCTTGTAATCTTCATTTTCTAAAAGTCTTTTTTGGTCTCTTGCTTTTATATCATAAAAATCTAATGCTGAATATTTGAGCTGCTTTCTCCATCTTCTTAGTCTTTCTTTATTGTTTTTTGAATAATCAATATTGTCAAAATCGACATTAATATTATCTTGAGTCTCGAATTCAAATGATTCTTCAAAAATTGTAGGAATCATAGTTTCAACTTCACTAATTCGTTGTACTATTCTATCATAAGTTAAATTGAAAAAACTTATATCATACTGAAGCCATTGATCATCTAATGAATTCCTGTATTTTTTAAATTCTTTAAAATCAGAGACTAAAAAATATTTTTTTTGTGGATCTAATATTTCTAAGTAGGAGTCAAATACTTTTTCAGATAATTCATCATTAATTTCTTTAGATTGATAGTGACCTTTTTCAAGCACATACTTTAGTAGTTCAATAAGAAGTTTGTCTTTGTTTGGATCATCAAACTTGACCTCATTATATTTCCAGCTTACTAGGATTAATGAAATTGTAATGAAAAATGTGATAAGTATTTTTTTCATAAATTTTTTGTTTGTCTTGAAATGTTCAAAAATCATGCAAACTGAGTCTTATCTATTAAATATAACACATAACGGTAAAATAAATAAAAAAACCCCAATATAAATTGAGGTTTTTTTGTGCGGGTGAAGGGACTCGAACCCCCATGCCGTGAAGCACTAGATCCTAAGTCTAGCGTGTCTACCAATTTCACCACACCCGCAAGGGTGGCAAATATAAGCAAGATTGTATAAAATATCACAATAAATTTTCTATGTTAAAAATGTAGTTTTAATTACATTTACATAAAAACTTTAACATTGGATAAAATTAAAAATTACATAGACACTAACAAAGACCGTTTCTTAGATGAATTATTTGAGTTAATAAAGATCCCTTCTGTAAGTGCTCAAAAAGAACACGATTCAGATGTTAGAAAAGCCGCTGAGCTTATCAAAAATCATCTTTTAAAACTCGGTCTTGATAATTGTGAGATTTGTGAAACACAAGGACATCCAATTGTTTACGGAGAAAAAATTATAGATAAAAATTTACCAACTATCCTTGTATATGGTCACTATGATGTTCAACCTGTAGATCCAATTGAACTTTGGGATCAAGATCCTTTCAAACCTTACATTAAAAAAACTAAAATACATCCTGAAGGAGCAATATTTGCTAGAGGAGCATGTGATGATAAAGGGCAAATGTTCATGCATATCAAAGCACTTGAAATAATGATATACCACAATAACTTACCATGTAATGTGAAGTTTATGATAGAAGGTGAAGAGGAGGTGGGTAGTGATAATTTGGAGTTATTTGTAAAGAATAACAAAGAAAAACTTGCTAATGATATTATTTTAGTTTCAGATACGGGAATGATAAGTAAAACCATACCTTCGATCACAACAGGACTTAGAGGTCTTTCTTATATGGAGGTTGAATTAACGGGTCCAAATAGAGACCTTCATTCAGGACATTATGGTGGAACGGTAGCTAATCCTATCAATATTTTATCTAAAATGATTAATTCATTACATGACTCAAATAATAAAATAACAATTCCTGGGTTTTACGATAATGTAATTGAAATGTCAAGTGACGAAAGAAAGGAATTAAATAAAGCTCCTTTTAACATAAATGAGTTCAAAGAATCAATTGGTTTGAAACTTGAACATGGAGAATTGGGCTATACAACTAGCGAACGACAATCAATAAGACCAGCTTTAGATGTTAACGGTATTTGGGGAGGTTATACTGAAGAGGGGGCAAAAACGGTTTTACCAAGTAAAGCTAATGCAAAAATATCCATGAGATTAGTTCCTGGTCAAAACTGGAAAAGAATAAATAAATTATTTACGGATCATATATTAAACATAGCACCAGAAACCGTTACTGTTAAAGTTACTGAACATCATGGTGGTCAACCTTATGTAGCACCTACAAATACAATTGGATTTAAAGCAGCTAGTATGGCTTACAAAGATGTTTTTAATCTCAATCCAATACCAACTAGAGATGGCGGGAGTATTCCTATAATAGCTCTGTTTGAACAAGAACTAGATAGCAAAACAATTTTGATGGGTTTTGGATTAGATACTGATGCAATACATTCACCAAATGAACATTTTGGATTGTCAAATTTTTTTAATGGAATAGAAACTATTACAAAGTTTTATTTTCACTTTAAAAAATTATTTAACGATTAATTAAGAATAATTCAGAGGCAATACCGTCTGAGAGAAATTTTCCTTTTTTAGATGTTTTAATTAAATCATTTTCGATTATCAATAATTTTGATTCAATAAATTTTTTAGATTTAGTAACAAAATGAGTTTTAATTTTTTTACCAAATTTCTCTTGCAGATTACCTAAAGAAATTCCCCACATAGTTCTCAAACCAGTCATTATATATTCATTATACTGATCAATTTGAGTAAGCTTTTCTTTTTGATGGTACATTTTATTATTTTTTATATCACTAACATATAACGTATTATTTGATACATTCCAAGATCTTGCAAAACCATCAAAACTATGTGAAGATGGTCCAATTCCAACATATTTTTTTCCTAACCAATATCCAGAATTATTTTTTGAGAAATATCCCTTTTTAGCAAAACTGGATAATTCATAATTAATATAATTTAAGTCTGATAATTTATCGTACATCAAATTAAATTGATCATAAACAAATTCTTCATCAAGAGGAAGAATAACTTCCTTTTGAATATATTTTTCCAAAGCTGTTTTAGGTTCAACAGTTAGGGCATATGCTGAAATGTGATTTAAGTCCCAGTTTAATGCTAAATTTAAATTTTTTTCCCAAGAAATTAAATTACTGTTCGGCATTCCATAAATTAAATCAATTGAAATATTATCAAAATATTTTAAAGAATTGTCAATACAATTGATAGAGTCAAATGAATTATGAGATCTATTCATTAATTTCAAATCTTGATCATTGAAGGATTGAATTCCGATACTGAGCCTATTGATTAAACTATTTGAAAGCTCTTTTAATTTTGAAGTATTTAGGTCGTCTGGATTTGCCTCTAAAGTAATCTCAGGTTTTTTTGAAATTTTAAAATTATCAATTACTGCTTTTATTAAACTATCTATTTCTATAATACTTAATAATGATGGAGTACCGCCTCCAAAATAAATTGTCTCGATTAAATCCTCATATCCGATAGATTTAATTTCAATTTCTTTAATCATAGATGAAATTATTTTTTTTCTATTTTTTAAAGAAGTTGAAAAATGAAAGTTACAATAGTGACATGCCTTTTTACAAAATGGAATATGAATATATAAGCCAGCCACAAATTAATTTTAAAAACTTTTTTACTTATTGAGTCTACTTTGATTTTGTTTTACAAATGCACTCCAACCAGAGTAACTTTTAGATTTAATACTTGACTTACTTCCATTATAAAAGTGGCAAACCGCTGCAGCCAATCCATCTGTTGAATCCAAATTTTTCGGTAATTCTTTAATTTTTAATGTACTCTGTAACATTTTAGCTACCTGTTCTTTGGATGCATTACCATTTCCAGTTATGGCCATTTTAATTTTTTTTGGAGAGTACTCGGTAATTGGAATTTCTTTGGATAGTCCTGCTGCCATGGCAACACCCTGAGCTCGACCAAGCTTTAACATTGATTGTACATTTTTTCCAAAAAATGGAGCTTCAATTGAAATTTCATCAGGATTATATTGTTCAATTAAATCAATTGTTCTTTCAAAAATATGTTTTAGTCTTAGATAATGATCATCTAGTTTATTTAAAACCAGTTCATTCATTTGAATAAACTCCATTTTATTCCCTGTTACCTTTATTAAACCGAAACCCATTATAGTAGTTCCTGGATCAATACCTAATATTATTTTCTCTTTAAAGTTATTCAAAATTAAAACTAATTTGATTTTATTATTAAAGGTAGTTTAAATTTTGTGCTTACTGTAACTCCAATATTAGTTTTAGTTGCAGGAAACAATACAGGTATTTTTTCAATCGATTGATTTAATAAAGATTTAAAATTCGGAATATAATTTGTTAATATATCTAGGTTTTCAACATCAGTTAAAGAAATATTCCCCTTATTATCAATTAATAATGATAGATATATAGTATCATTAATTTTTTGTGAAACAACAATTTCGTTCAAATCTAAATTGGAATATATCATATTCAATATTTTTGATTCAAAACAAGCTTTTCTCTCTGAATTAGTATTAAACTCGTCACACTCCTTAAAGGAAGGCATTTCATCACTTTTTGACCAAACAACACTAGGAGGTGAATAATTGGAATTATTCGGATTATAATTACACCCAAGCATTAAAAACACTAATAATAAAAATTGAATTAATTTCACCAACCATTAATTTATTCTAAAATTAAGTATAATTTTAAATAAAAAATTTTTGTGGATATATTTTTACTAATTCTAGGTTTAATATTATGCTTATTGGGTATTGTTGGAAGTTTCAGCCCTATAATTCCTGGACCTATCACGAGTTGGTTTGGATTATTAATTATTCATTTTTCTAAATTAATACCATTTGATAATCAATTTCTATTTATAACTTTTTTAATTGCTGCTTTAATATTTGGTTTAGATTTGATAATTCCAATATTAGGTCTCAAAAAATTAGGGGGGTCAAAAAAAGGTTTAATTGGGTCTACAATAGGACTTTTGTTAGGTTTATTCCTTGCTGGACCTTTTGGATTGCTAATTGGTTCATTTTTTGGGGCAATTTCAGGCGAGTATGTAAATAATAATAGTTTAAAAAAATCTATTAGACCAGCAATGGGAACTTTTATTGGTATGGCAGTAGGAACTACAATAAAATTTTTGACTTCTACTATTTTTTTAGGACTTTACTTTTATATTGTTTACTCTAACTTTTTAAATTAATAGTAAGCCGATCTATTATCTGTTATTTCTGCTCCATCTTTTAATGATTGATAAACATTCCCTGAAACTGTTGTTCTGTTAGAATTTATTAACTGGTTTCTAAATGAATTAATAAAATTAGAGTTAATAGATTGTTCATCATTACTGATATGATCTTTTTTTATAACTTTTAATTTATAGACACCATTTTCACCAACTATGAAATCTGAAATATTATTCAAATCCAATCCAAAAGAATATCCAACAACTAAAGGCTCAAATCCAGCTCCAGAAATTGTTGCATTTTTTTGATTTAGAGCTAATGCCTTTTTTACTTCAGTGTTATTAATTTTTGCAATTTCAGAAATTGATAGTGAATTATCATTTTGAGAAATTATGTAATCAGCTTTTTTAGATTTTATAACTTCAGGAAGAATTTTGAAAGATGAATTTTCAACTGAGGACAATCCTTTTTCAGTAATGCCACTAACTTGAGCTATTAAATAACCTCCATTTGCAACATCAAATCTTTTAAAATCTGAAATACTAGTTTCTTCAGAAAATAACCACTGAACAACTCTTCTTTGATTTTTTAATCCAGGAAAATCGTTATCAAGAATTTGAATATTGTTAACATTTTTAATTTCATAGTTTAATTCATCAGCAATAGTATTAAGATCACTATTTTTAGAAAGATTCATTTCTAATTTTGTAGCTAAATTAAATACCTTGTCACTAGTTTCATCTGAAGGGAGATTTTTTTCCGCAATTGAAGCTAGCAGAACTAAATCATCTTTTGCAACAACCTTAACGACATGAAATCCATAATCAGTTTCAACAACACCTGTTGATCCAATTCGTCTTGAAAAAATAAAATCATTAAAAGGTTTAAGCATAGTTCCCTCTTGAACAAAACCTAGATCACCTCCTCTAGATTTAGAAGGACCATCAGAAAGTTCAAAAGCCAGCTCAGTAAATGTTTCAGGAGATTTTCTAATTTTTCTTAGCACATTATTTGCCTCTTTCTTTGCTTCAGATTTTGATCTTGAAACATTAGGGTTAGCATTTTGAGCACCTTCATAAGAAAGGAGAATATGACTAGCCCTAACAGAACCACCTATTTTTTTATCGAGCATTCTAGAAATTTTGTAATAATCACCGTCTAGATATGGGCCATAAGTTTGATTGTCATCTAAATTAAATAAAATGTTAGCGTGATCAACAGGAAGAGAACCTTTAGGTAGATATATAGAATCAAAACTAATTTCAGAAAATTCATTTACAAACTCTCTTACATTATTAGTACTTGTTAAGCTTGGTAAAGTCTCCTCAAGCTTAGAAACTTCATTGTACTCTTTTGTTTCAACTAAAAGTTTTGACAAACGCTCTTTTATAGAATTTTCATCTTCCAAAGAGGGTTTTTCTTCAAAAAGTACGTACTGAATATCCCTAGAAGCCTCGACTTCAAACTCATTTTCATTTTGATTAATATATTTTTTTAAGTCTGATTTAGAGTAAGTTATTAAAGAATCCTCAATAGATTCAAACGGAATGTAAACGTATTCAATGTCTACTTTATTGTTTCTTAAAGAATATTCATTTTTACCATCAACTTGAGTGTAATTTATCCCAGATTTTATCAAATCAAAATAAATTTTCTCATTTGATTGTAACTCAAATATTGATTCTTGACTTTTCCATTGTTCATATGCTTGAGGGTTAGTTGTTTTTAATTCAATAATTAAATCTTTAAACTTATCAATATCAAATATGCCTGCATCATTGAGAAATCTCTCGTCGGTATTAAAGCTAGGGTTAATTTTTAAAATATTTTGGATATGGTCCTTTCCAGACTTTATTCCACTTATCTCGAACTGCTGTTTTAAAATTTCAGATCTTAAAGACTGGTTCCAAACATTATTAACTGCAGTCATTCCTTCTTGATTATAGTTTCTTTCTAAAAAATCAACTTGAGCTCTAAAATCTTCGATTAAAATGTCTTCTCCATTAATTACACCTATAGGTTCCTGTGCCTGATAACCCTTTCCATCAAAAACACCTGAAATCACAAATGCAAAAAGTGCTAAACCAATAACTATAATTAAAAAAATAGATCTTGATCGGATTTGTCCTAAAATTGCCATAAATATTTTTTTTTGTAGCAAACGAAAATACAATATCCTACGGGAATAAAAAAAAGTTGACCTTCTAAATATTAATCTAATACAACTAAGTTCAATTAGCTATATTTTTTTTACTAGCCTCATTTATTTTAAAGACTAAATTTTTATAATCTACTTCCTTCTATTTTTAAATTTTATTCTATAATGCCTTCTAAATAAAAACATTCCAAATGAAAATATAAATAACATCAAAAAAATGTTACTTTTTTGAGTAGTATTATCTCCAAAAAAGTATTCATAAATCGATATAAAAGAAATAATCAAATAGATATATTCAGAAATTTTTCTGTAGTTGTTCATAATCAAATTAATTGTCCTCAACTAAAACTTTTCCATCAAGTTTTCCAGTATTAAATATAGTAAATGATCTATTAGCATCTAATCTACTGGCTACAATATCATAATCTATATTTTTAAACCTAAATTTTTCTTCTGTAAAAAGCCATTCTTGTTCTGGATCCCAATAAAGCTGCTTTGTTTTTAATTCAGAACCATCGAAATTATTTATAACTACATTACCAATTAAATTTACAATATTCGTTTTATTGTAAGTAATGGCATAATCAGAGGTGACTATAGTTTCGTTCAAATCATTATCATAAAAAGTAATTTTTACACCCTCTGGAAACTCTGAGTAGGGAAAACTTTGATTAGTAAAATCTTTGTTTAAATCAGAGTAAAGAATAGCTTTTACTTTAGCCGAATCAGTATAAATTAATTTTAGATTCTCAGTAATACCAATGGGTAAAATATTCTTTGAATTAATATTTTGTATTTCTTGGAAATTATCTTCACAACTTAATAGAAAAATTAAAATAAAAATTCTTAAAAAATGCATTAGTTTAGAGAAGGTACAGTTACAGATTTTCCAATCCAGCAACTAAATGAAATTGTTTTACCTCCCATAGCTTCGCTGAAAATATCTGTTTTTGAAGGTGCTCTACCTTCATAACTAGCTGCAGTTTTATTAGCTAATTCTCTGACAGATGCATCTACAGAGGCAGCTTTTTTAGCTTCTTTAAGTGCTAACCAATAGATTGATCTTTTTTCAAATTGAGATTTTCCACAATTATTTGCACTGTTAGCGTACAAATTAGCAATTAACAAGTATGCCCTACCCATTGAAGGTTGATATTTTAATGCTCTATTTGCATAAGTTCTAGATTTTGAAAACTGTCTAGATTTTTTGAACTTAAGAGCAATTTTATAAAGGGTTTTAGCCTTTTTTAAATTATCAGTCTCAAGATCAATAGATTCATTATAATATTCAATAGCAAGCTTAGTATCACCTGCTTTATCATTTAATAAACCTAAATAATAAGCAGAATTAGCAGATGGGTTTAAAGCATGAAGTGCTTCAACTAATTCAACAAATAATGGATCATCGGAACAGTCCTTGCTATCCATTCTACTTGCTGCTCTATTAAGCCAAATAATGTCAGACTTATAATTATCAAAATTCTTTCTGTACAGAGGAATTAAATTCTCACAAGTAGATTCCTTGGCTATAATTGCATTTAAATTATTTAGGTATGTATTGCAGGCAACCATATTAACCTCATAAACCTTTTTATTCCTTATTTCTCTTGAAGTTAATGGATCACTATTTTCTTCTTTTTTTAACAGTACATCTAATTTTGAAGTATAAACACCCATTTCATATTCAAACTTTTCAGTAAGTTCTTCGTATTTATCAAAAACTTTCTCAAGAGTTACACTTGGATCACCATCTTTATATAGTTTAAAATAAATTTTAAAATAATTATACAAACCCTTTGGGGATTTGAAACTTTTTGGATCCCTTAAAAAGGCCTCATCATATATTTTTAATATTTCAGTATCATCAGCTAATTTATAATCTGAAAGTGCCTGTGCTTTAATGGCTAAGATTTTACCTACTTCACTTACTCCTCTTTTAGTTTTAGGAAAATACTGTAACCACTCATCATATAAGTCAACTAAGTCCTTTTGATATTGAGCTTTTGAAGAATCATCGGAGGTTTTGATAAAGGACTTTAACATTCTTTCTCCAAGTACATATATTGCAGAATTTAAATCTGGACACTGATTTTTAAGATCAACCCACGGTTGATAGGCAGCTTTATAATTCTTTACTTTTGCATATTCTGCAAAAATTGAAAGATTTGCAAAACATTCTTCTTTTGATTGAGAATATTGAGTTATTGTAAACAAAATTGCAATAACATATATGATAATATTTTTCATAACAACCTTAAATTGTTTTAGATTAGGCAAAAACGATGCCCAATTTATTAATTATACTTGTTTTTAACAAACCACAAGTCACTCAAAGACATTCCAAGTCTTACACTAAAAAAGTTTTCTTCAATTAATCCTGAGTTGGTAGTTCCTCTTTTTCCAATTTCAAATCCAAGATTTAAATTTGAAAATCCTTGAAATGGGATTCCAAATCCAAAATTAAAACCAAATTCCTTAATTGCTTGACCTTGTATTTTTAGGCCTGTATCCTCAATTCTGAATCCGGCTCTGTAGACTATAGTGCTGAAATAACTTGTAAAAGAATCATATTTTGGAATGTAAAATCCACCTAAGGAAAATCTTGAACCTTTTTGAAAATCTACATTTTCTAAACTAAATAACTTATTATCCAATCCTCCTCCATCTTTTTGTTGGAATTCAGCTCCAACAAACCATTTAGTCTCAACTCCTAAACCTAAACCAATTGTTTGAGATTTAGGAACAGTTATTTCCGTCTTTTCGAGGTTCATAGATGCCAAATCAATTTCTTCAACATCTCCGCCGTATTGATTTGTAACAGAATAAGTTGATAATGTTTGAGTATTGTTAGATCCTAAATTAAATTCTTGACTGAGTATGTAAGTTGCATGAAAAGTTAGTTGTTTAGATATTTTTTCTCTAAAAAGCAGTGAGTACACGTTATTTATACCACTGAGTGAAGAATTACTCTCAATTCTTGTAGCCAATTCTACATCTTCTAAAAATCTAGTAGTAATATGATTCAAATTACCAAACTCGTAATTAGTGGTAATACCTACACCTATTTTTTTGAAAACTTTAAAGCCAAAAGTCAAAAAAGCTGTGTTTACTCCACCCTCGCCTCTGTATCTATCAACAATTGAAGGAACAACACTTTCATTAGTATTTTCTAACATATAACCAACAGAAGTCTTTGGAATTACTCCAAATCCAAAAGTGAAATATTTAGTTGGGATACCAACGGCCAAATAATTTACATTAGAACTATTAGAATTTTCGTTAGCATTCTCAGACTTAAATGTCAAATCATCATAAGTTATTCCCAAAGAATAGTTTACTCTTTTTAGTTCAGAAAAAGATGCTGGATTTGTTAAATTTAGATGTATACTATCTGAATAAACACTTAATCCCCCCATTGACCTATTATCAATCGATCCCTTAAAAGTATTAGTTCCTACACCATAAAAAGAATATGGTGAGGAGGTTCCTGATTGAGAAAAACTTATTAAACAAAAAGTAAGAAAAAATAGATTTAGAAAAGTTTTTTTCATTTTTAGCTATTATCCTCCAATAATTTATTTAAACCAACAAGAAGGAAATTTTGATCAGCAAAGATGCTATTTTTTATTCTCTTGAGCAAAAAATTACTATCTCCACCTGTTAAAATTATCCTAATATTTTTAAACTCCTCACAATATTGCTGAATAATACCGTTTATCTCTGAGATTGTTCCATTAATCACTCCTGAATTGATTGAATTCTTGGTGTTATTTCCAATTAATTGATGAATACTATCAAAATCGATTAGTGGTAGATTTGAGGTAAAAGTATTTAAAGATTTAAATCTCATTAAAATGCCAGGTGAAATTCCTCCACCTAAATATTCATTATTGTTATTTTTAAAATCATAAGTAATGCAGGATCCTGCATCAACTATTAATACATTTTCCTTTGGAAACTTAAAAGCCGCTGCAGAAACTAAAGCTAACCTATCTTGACCCAGCGTATTTTTGGACTTATATAAATTTTTAAAAGGAAATTTGAGTTGATTAGAAACAAGTAAAAGATTAGTTGACTCTTTCAAAATATTAATAATTGAATCATCTATTCTGCCAACATTTGAAATTATTGAATGAGTAACATTATTCTCTGAAATTATATCTTCTATATTTCTTTTATAATTTTCTGTAAATTTAAATTTTTGAATTAACTGACTTTTCTTAAAAAGAGCAATTTTCAATAAAGAATTTCCAACATCTAGAATAAGATTCACTGTAAATTAATTTTATATCAAAAATAAAGAAGATTTTTTAAATGATTTTTTGGTTCTCTAATAAAAGAATATATATTTGCTCTTGCAAAAAAAGCACTGGTACCTTAGCTCAGTTGGTAGAGCAAAGGACTGAAAATCCTTGTGTCCCTGGTTCGATTCCTGGAGGTACCACAAAAGTCTCTATTAACATAGAGACTTTTTGCTTTTTTACAGTTAGGTTATAAGATTTCCTTTTTCATCCCACTCAGCAATATCATTTCTTTTTGATTGATCAATAAACTTATCAAGCCAATTCTTGTCATATTCAAGACCATATTGATCAAGAACGTCCTGGGGGACACCATCCCAAATATTGGGAGAATTACCTTTATATCCTAATTCTTTTATTCCAACTTCAGAAGTGAAATATCCTGTCATGGTTAAGTTTCTTACCAAATTAAACCACTGAACAGGTTGAGGATAATCATCAATACTTTTATTAGGATCATAAAATGCTATTTCATCTAAAATTTCTTTTTGCTGAGAAATTTCACAATCCACAAATACATTATCAAATCTTTTTTTAGACTCCGAATCTATCCATGTTAGTCCTTCCCTCAACGGTTCTTTATATGTGGGTATATCTTTTGCCATAAATTCTATTAACTGTACTACTTCTGCATCTCTAATATTTCCAAATTCATTTGGAGGAAGAATAAGGTTACATAGTTTATCAAAAGTGAATAATTCATAATTTGAAAAATACTTTTCAGCAAATAATTTATCGTCATAAAGTTTTTCTTCTGGGGTCCTTCCGTATTCATATCTTGTTAATGATCTTTTTATTTTTTCTCTAGAAATACCATAGCATCCTTCAAGTAAAAGACCAGTACCTATAGATGCAAAAGTTAAAGTTTTAATTGAATCTCTTCTATTCATACTAAAAATTTTGTTTTTTAAATTCTTCTATAATTTTTTCAGATGATCTCATAGCTAAAGCAAGAATAGTCCACGTTGGATTTTTATCTGCCTGTGAAACAAAAGGTCCTGCATCAACCACAAATACATTTGATACATCATGTAGCTGTTCAAATTCGTTTACAACCGAGTCTTTAGGGTTTGAACCCATTCTTGTAGTACCAACTTCATGAATGATTTGCCCAGGCTTTGTTAAGCCGTAATTGGCTTCTTTTCCAGGTTTCCCCCACAACGGAATAGCTCCCATATTGTGAATAATTTCCTCAAAAGTGTCCTGCATATGCTTTGCTTGTTTAATTTCATTATCTGTCCACTTGTAGTTAAATCTAAGTACAGGTACACCATATTTATCAACCTTATTGGGATCAATCTCACAATAATTTGTTTTTTGAGCAATAGACTCTCCTCGTCCTGAAAGACCAATAGTAGACCCATAATATTTTTTCATATCGTCTCTTAAACTATTACCATACCCACCAGCTTTATTTATTCCAAAAAATTTATTAAAACTGTTTACATTAAACCCTGTTCCATAAGATGGAGCACCCAATCCACCCCAAACTTCTATGTGATATCCACGAGCAAAATCTAGATTTTTATTGTCAAGCCACCAAGGAGAATATACATGCATTCCACCAACTCCATCTTCATTATATGTTTTTCTATTGATTAGTTGAGGAATAAACGCCATCATATCTCCACCTGTTGAATCGTGTAAATAACGACCAACTAAATCAGAACTATTTCCTAAACCGTTTGGATGTTGTTTTGATTTTGAGTTAAGTAGAATCCTAGCAGAGCTGCATGCAGAAGCAGCTAGAACAACTACTTTACCCTTAAGTTTATATTCAGTATTATCTTCTTTATCAATAAAGGAAACACCAGTTGCTTTTCCTTCATTGTTAGTAGTAACAGTTCTAACCATTGAATTGACAAATAAATCAATTTGTCCACCAGATTTTTGGGCTGGAAAAATCAGACATGACCCCGATGAAAAATCGGCGTAAACATTACAACTCCTTGCACAACCGTTACAATAAAAACAAACTCCTCTATCATTATTTAATCTTTTAGTAAGTACAGATAATCTAGATGGCATTACTTTTACGTTACTTTTTCTAGCTGCATTTACATAAAATAATTCATGAAGTCTTGGTTTTGGTGGTGGCAAGAAAAACCCATCAGGCTCATTATACATATTCTCTTTAGTTCCGAAAACACCAATCAATTTGTCAACTTTATCATAATATGGTTTAATATCATCGTATCCAATAGGCCAATCTTCACCTAAACCATCAATAGATTTCTTTTTAAAATCATCAGGTCCAAATCTTAAAGAAATCCTTCCCCAATGATTTGTTCTTCCTCCAAGCATTCTGGACCTAAACCATCTAAAATCAGTATCGTCATTTTGACTATAAGGTTCTCCATCAATATCCCATCCGCCGTAAGCTTGGTCATAATCACCAAAAAAACGTGTAGTTCCCGCACCTCTTCTTGGTGAATGATAAGCGGGTTTTAATTGTGTCATTTGCTCTGGATTGGCAGGATCGTAGTAAGGACCTGCTTCAACTACAGCAACAGAAAGTCCTGCTTCAGAAAGTACTTTTGTAGCCATTCCACCTCCAGCGCCAGAACCAACTATTATTACATCATATTCTTTTGAGCCTTGTTTTATTTGCATTATTTTAGCTTTGTTTTGATTACTTAATTTATAGTTCTAATATTTTTATGTTTCTAAAAGAAATCACACCAGGGTGATCTTGAATACTAATTTTTCCTGTTTTAAACTTTCCAAAGTCACAGTTTTGCCAAGGTTTTTCATCACAATTATTAAATTTAGTTGGCTCAACCATTGCATCCCACTCATCTCCACTTAAAGGAAATTCAACAATTTTTGTGCCATTATGAACAACTATTCCTTTGTTAATATTATGATTAATTGTTATATCGTATGAATTCCATTCTCCGGCAGGATTTGTCACCCATTCAGATGGAGCAACCATGCCATATAATGCGCCAGCTTGAATTAACGGAGGATCAGGATTTGCAGGATCTAAAATTTGTATTTCAGGACCTGTCACATATGGAAATTCATACTTTTCATCTTCTTTTACACCCCAGAAAAAGCCACTATTCGATCCTGGACTAACTTTCCATTCTAAATGAATTTTAAAATTTGTGTATTCCTTATCACTAACCAAACTTTTATCACCTTCTCCTGATGCGTTTGCAGATGTAAAAGTCAAAACACCGTCTTTAATATCCCAACCTGTTTTTTCTCCGTTGTCTTGATAGTAATGCCAACCTTCCATAGAATTTTGTTGAATCAAAGATACCCACTCATTATCATTAGCAGCATTTATTTTAGTCATCGGTATCGAGTCAACTTTATCTTTGTTTTGGGTAGTATTATTACATGATAAAATCAAAACAGTTATAAGTATTAGTATTATTTTTTTCATGATTTAATTGTTTTTAATTTGAGTATTAGCAATATTATTTTGATACTATTTAATTTTTTAAAGTTCCCAACCTTTTCTTCTTTTTCTTCCTACAAATTGGTTAGCAGGTTCAAAGTTTGTAATTCGGGTATTTTCCCCGTCCCAAAGTAATTTTTTTCTACCAATAAATTCATTTCCTTTTTTTAGCATATAGCTTCTAAGGGCAAGATTTCCCATTAAAACTGTTTCAGTAAAAGGACCTGAATATTCAATTGGAGAAGTTAATTTTTTATACTCTTTGCTCCCATAACCACCCTTACATGCATTTATCCACTCCATGTGGTGTACATGATCCAATCCTTTTTTATAATCCAAATCAGTATTGTAATGTATAGTTTGCTCCCCTTTTCTGTATAATTTTGGATTAAGTCCATAAACCCCACAGGAAATTACACCTTTGTCTCCAATCATTATAACTCCGTTAGTATTTCCTTTTTCTCCTAAATAATCTTCAGCAGGAATAATTTCTGGTCTTGGAGGTATTATTCCGCCATCCATCCATATAAGTTCGAGGTTTGAGCCTGTTTTTGAAGTTTTATCAAAATGTAAAGTAATTATAGAGGCTGCAGGTGGACCTTCTGGATAATAGTTAGCAGTCCAAATTTTTTCATAAATGTTAGCGACACTACATTCCACATCTTTTGGATAACCGAGTTCTAAAGCCTTGTAGGGTGCATCTAAAATATGACAACCCATGTCTCCCAAAGCTCCGGTCCCATAATCCCACCAACCTCTCCAATTAAAAGGATGAAAAGCAGGTCTATAACCTCTATATTGTGCGGGCCCCAACCACAAGTCCCAATTTAAATCTTCTGGCTTATCATTAGTGGGTTTAGGCATCTCAAACCCTTGTGGCCAAACTGGTCTATTAGTCCAAGAATATACTTTATTAATGTTTCCTATTAATTTTTGATCAACCCATTCTTTTATTTTATTAACTCCGAGACTGGATCCACCTTGGTTTCCCATTTGGGTTACTACCTTATTTTTTTTTGCAGTATTTGTTAAAATTCGTGCCTCCTTAATGTTGTGAGTCAATGGTTTTTGAATATATGCGTGTAAACCACGATTCATTGCGTTATTTCCAATAATTCCGTGAGTATGATCTGGTGTACTAATAGTTACAGCATCTAAATCTTTTTCTTTATCAAGTAATTCTCTAAAATCAACATAAAAGTTTGCATTTGGATATGTTTTTCTAGATTTTGTAACTCCATGATTTCCTGAGGGGTGTACATCACAAAGAGCAACAACTCTTTCTTTACTTGCCCACTCATCTCTAATGTCACTTCCTTTTCCTCCTGAACCAATTGATGCAATTAATAATTGATCACTTGGAGATGTATAACCGTTACCACCAAGAACACTTCTTGGAACAATAAATATTCCTGATCCAAGAACAGTTGATTTTTTAATAAATTTTCTACGAGAATTTTTTTTCATTAAATTGAGATATTATATAATTTGAATTATATTGAATTTATGAACAAATTTTTTATTTACTTAACTCTTATATTATTTTTTTCACAACAATTAGCTCAATCGCAGAATTTAAAAGATAAAAATGTATTAATTGTCTGGGGAGGATGGGAAGGACACAAACCTGAAAAATTTTCTAATATTATAGTTAGTTGGTTAAATGATGTTTCTGCTAATATTAGAGTAGAAAATGGTTTAGATATTTATTCAAACTACGATGAGTTAATTAAATTTGATTTAATAATACAATCTGTAACACAATCATCAATTTCTTCAAAACAAGAAAAAAACTTATTGAAAGCCATAAGAAATGGAGTAGGATTTGCTGGCGCTCATGGCGGAATCGTTGATTCGTTTAGAGAAAATACCAACTATCAATTTATGACAGGTGGCCAATGGGTTGAACATCCAGGGGGAATGGTAAATTTTAAAGTAAAAATTGTACAAAATGATTTTACTGAAGGGATTAATGATTTTGAAGTATTTTCTGAACAGTACTATTTACACTATGATCCAAATGTTGAAATTATAGCCACAACAACCTTTAATGGAAAAGATTTCCCATGGATAAACGGTGTAAAAATGCCTGTTGCATGGAAAAAACTATATGGCAATGGTAAAGTGTTTTTCATTTCGATTGGTCATGATCCTGGTGAATTCAAGCGCTACAAAAATGGATGGGAATTACTCAAAAGAGGACTAGTTTGGGCAGGTTCATAATGATTTAAGATCAATTATTTCTTTTTTATTTAAAAACCTCCATTTTCCTCTCTTAAGATTTTTTTTGGTTATACTCCCAATCATTACTCTATCGAGCGATATAATTTCATTATCAGCATCTTTGAATAAGTTTTTGATGTATGAGTACGAACTTGTAAGCAATTCTAAACCTATTTCATTTTTTTTGGCATCATTCACAAAATTAATTGAAATAATTTTTAAATTTTCCATTGACTTTTCTTGAAAATATTTGAGTTTTTGAACTGATAAAGGTTTTTTAAGAGTCATGTGAAATAATTGCTTTATTCTTTCAACATTGAAAGGAAAACTTGTGTTCAAACCATTATCATTAGAAAATAAAACAAGCCCTTTAAAATCATCTTTAACCATTTCTAATAAACCAAGATTATCTATTTCAGACGATTTTATAAGATCAAAAATATTTTTTTTGCTATTAATATTGAAATCAATTGGCTTATTTAACACAACATATTGAAAAGAATAGGGAACAATTATTTTATTATCAACTCTTATCTCTGAATCAATAGAAACTTTATATCCTAATGTTGTGACTATTTGATTATCTACATGTACTCTTCCGTCGACAATGAAGTCATCTGCTTCTCGTCTTGTACACAAGCCTGAGTTGGAGATAAATTTATTTAATCTAATCATATAAATTCTAATCTTAAAAACTATGCAATATTATGCTAAATATTCCTAAAATAATTAAAAGCTTTAAAGCATTGTGGAGTTTTTGAAACGTTTCCTTTGAATAGCTTTTCCAAAGTATATAAGCAAATAATACAAAAAAGGGATAAACAAAAAAATGAAAGTATTTCATGTAAGAAATTTCATAAGATTGTAATATGTGAACTGACATTAAAAAAACAAAAAATATTAAAATAGAAATATAGACTTTTGAAACTTTCACACCATATTTTACAGGAATTGTATTATAATTTAATGTAAAGTCCCCTACAAAATTTTCCAAATCTTTAACTACCTCTCTTATCAAAACAATTAAAAATAAAAATATTGAATATGAAAAAATTTCATAGGAGTAATTTTTGTAGTAGAGAATTATTGCAAAAAAGGGAGTTATTGATAGTAAAACAGAAAAAATATTTCCAATAAATGGATATCTACTAATCCTAATTGAATACAATATGATACCCAATATGTAAAATGCAAAAAACAAAAATGCCCTAAGCGAAATTTGAAAAGATAATAGCAGTGTAATACTATTTAAAAGCACATATACTATAAATTTAGTTTTTCCTGAAATTTGATTTTCTAGAGTTGTTTTTAACGGGCGATTTATCAAATCCTTTTTTGAATCATAAATGCTATTTACTATATATCCGGCTGAAATTGAGAAAGCTGAACAAAATATAATTATCCAAATATTTAAGTCTACCACTACATCAATAAAACTTTTATTTTCAGAGAAGAAATATATCGCAGATATAAATTGAGCAATTATGATGAAAACGATATTATAACCGCGAACAACGGAAAACAAGCTTAAAATTTTAAATAGTTTTATTTTATTTAAAACTTGATTTAACATTAAAAATTATAAACAACCTCTAAATCGAAATCATTTAAAGATTTTTGTGCTTTTTTAAAATCTTTAGCAAATCCTAAAATATAACCACCTCCACCAGAACCACATAATTTTAAAAAATACTCATCGGATTCAATTCCCTTTGCCCAAATATTATGAAAATTTTCTGGGATCATTGGTTTGAAGTTTTTCAATACAACTTTTGAAAGAACTTTTATGTTTTTAAATAATGAATTAAAATTTCCATTTAAAAAATCATCGACACAATTATCTGTTGTTTTAATGAACTCTTCTTGTATCATTTTATTGTAGTTTTTATTTTTCATTGATTTAAAAAATAAATCTACCATTGGGGCTGTATCGCTCGATTTTCCACTGTCCAATAAAAAAACAGCACCCTTTCCCTTACTTTCTTGGGATGGAATTCCTGTGGTCTCAACTTCATTTTTAGAATGTATTAGAATAGGCAAACTTAGGTAACTATTTAAAGGATCTAAACCTGATGATTTCCCATGAAAAAAAGACTCCATCGTTGAAAAAATATTTTTAAGAACTAAAATTTTTGACTTGGTTAAATTTTCTAAAACTGTTATTTTATTAATAGCATATCTGTCGTAAAAAGCAGCAACCAAAGCACCACTACTACCAACTCCGTAACCTTGAGGAATTGAGCTGTCAAAAAACATACCTTTATCTAAATCTAAATTTAATTTTTCAAAATCAAATTCAACTGTAGATATTTCAATTTTTAATAAATAATCTCTAAACTTTTTTAAATTTAAATTGGATTCCTTCTCAATTAATTCACTCATATCTCCAATCCTTAATCCTCCCTTAAAAAAATTAAAAGGAATTGATAGTCCTTTGGAGTCTTCTATTATACCATACTCACCAAATAACAAAATTTTAGAATAAAACAAAGGGGCTTTCATATTTTAAAATTATAATTTATTTGGTCCATTACCAACTTGATCATTTATAAATTCATTATTCTGACAATATTGAATTAAGTTATTTTCAATTAAACTTTGAATCTGCCTAAACTCGTTTTTCGGATACAGTAAGTGAATATTTGCTCCTGCATCCAATGTAAAACATACTTTAGAACTTGTACTTTGTCTATAATTCCAAATTTCATTAATTATATTTAATGTATTTGGTTTTATAAGTAGGTAATATGGGTCTGAAGTCATCATCATTGCGTGAAGGGTTAGTGCCTCTAACTCAGTAATTTTAATGAATTCATCAAAGTCTCCATTACATAAAGCATTGTTTAAGGAATTAATGTTTTTTTCAACTTGAATTAGTCTGTCATTTGAAAACGAGTGATGATTCATTAAAGAATGACCAACAGTACTAGACATATGTTTTTTTCCTTTATCTACTAATAAAATAGTATCGTGATAGTTTTTAAAATTATCATGAATTTTGTTCTCATATTTTGTTCCAAATAAATCTGAACTGTTATTGAAACTATTACTTTTTCCCCAAATAACAAGTGGACCAAAAGTACTTCTACAAGCACTTCCTGAACCTAACCTTGCTAAAAAAGACGCTTTTTTAAAAAAATAGTCTGAGGATAAACTAGGGTCAATAGTCTTTTCAACATCCATAATACACAATGATAAAGCACTGTATGCTGAAGCTGAAGAAGCTATTCCACTGCTGTGTGGAAAAGAATTATTAGTTTCTACAATAATTTTAAGACTACTTAGATATGGACAATAAACCTTAATTCTTTCAAAAAATACTTTCATTTTATTTTCAAAAGAAATCTCCTTTTTACCCTCAAAATACAGTTCAAAATCAGTTTTATTAGAAACATTTGAAGAACTAAACTTTATTTTACAAATCGTAAAACAATTTGATAAAGTAAAACTTAGTGAAGGGTTTTTAGGAATTTGAAGATCCTTTTTACCCCAATATTTAATTAAAGCTATATTACTTGGAGACTTCCAGCTAGATTCGCCTTTTAAATCTCCTGTTATTGTTTTATCGAAAATAAATTTATTAGACATTAACTTATTGTCTTTATTATTGAATTTTCAGATTTTTTATTTGTTCCGTCAAAACCCTTTATTCCTGAAACAGTAGTATACTTTAAAATGTTTTTTTTATTAGGATGTATAATCTTGTAGGCTGATTGACACATAAGGGTAGCCTCGTGAAATCCACACAAAATTAATTTAAGTTTACCTGGGTATGTATTTATATCACCAATCGCAAAGACACCAGGTATATTAGTTTGATAATCTAATTCATTATTTACTATTATAGAATTTTTATCTAAATTAAGTCCCCAATCGGAAATACTACCAAGTCTTGGAACTAAACCAAATAATGGTATAAAAAAGTCTGCATCAATTTGTTTTTTTTCATCATTGTGTGTTATAACAATACTTTTTAAAATCTCGTCTCCTCTAAGCTCTTTTACTTCACTTGGTGTTATAACATCAATCTTCAAACTATTTTTTAATTTTTGTACTTTTTCAACGGAATCAATTGCTCCTCTAAATTCATTTCTTCTGTGAATTAATGTAACTTTTTTTGCAATTTTAGCTAATTCAATAGTCCAATCAAGAGCTGAATCACCACCACCGGCAATAACTATTTTTTTATTTTTAAAATTTTCTGGGTCTTTCACCATATACTCAACCCCTCTACCTTCATATTTTAAAATATTATCAACAGGAGGTTTTCTTGGCTCAAAACTACCAAGTCCTCCAGCAATTGCAACAACTTTTGCATTGTGAACTTTTGAGCTACTTGTTATTACATCAAATGATCCATCTCCTTTTTTTATCAATTTTTCAGCTCTTTCTCCCAATGAATAACCGGGTGTAAAAGGTTTAATTTGTTCCAATAAATTATTAACTAAATCTCCCGCCATAACTTCTGGCATTCCTGGAATATCATATATAGGTTTTTTTGGATAAATTTCTGCACATTGTCCTCCAGGTTGTGCCAATGCATCAATTATATGGCATTTTAAACCCAAAAGACCTGCTTCAAAAACTGTGAATAAACCAACAGGTCCAGCGCCAATAATTAAAATATCTGTTTTAATAGTATTCATTATTCTATACTAACAACTTTTTGAATCTCAGGAGCATGTTTTTTTACAGTCATTTCTACTCCATTTTTCAAAGTCATTTGATTAACAGAACAACTAACACAGTTTCCAAGTAACTTAACCTTGACAACATCATCAATAATTGATACTAATTCAATGTTACCGCCATCAGATTCTAAAAATGGTCTGATTTCATTTAAAGCCTCTTGAACTTTTTTGTTTAATGCTTCTTTATTCATAATATTAATTTTAATTAGAGCAGCCTGACATAGTTGTTATTTTTACAATCTCTGTTTCAGGCAATTCTTTATTTCTTTTTAAAAGTTCAGATAACATTTTTTTAGAAATTTTGTTAAAGGTGTTTTCTGAAATTGTATTTTCTTGCATAGATGCTGGTCTACCATAATCACCAGCTTCCCTTACACTCTGTATTAATGGAATCTCTCCTAAAAAAGGGATTTCTAAATCCGTAGCTAAATTTTTGGCTCCCTCTTTTCCAAATATATAATACTTATTTTTGGGAAGTTCTTTTGGAATAAAAAATGACATGTTTTCAATAATTCCCAATACAGGAACATTTATATTTTCTTTTTTAAACATTGAAACCCCTTTTCGGGCATCGCTTAAAGCAACAGTTTGAGGTGTACTAACAACCACAGCTCCAGAAATAGGTAAAGATTGCATGATGCTTAAGTGTATATCACCTGTTCCTGGCGGAAGATCAATTAAAAGAAAATCTAATTTACCCCAGTCGGCATCAAAAATCATTTGATTTAATGCTTTAGAGGCCATTGGTCCTCTCCAAATTACAGCTTCATCATTTTTTGTAAAAAAACCAATAGATAAAATTTTAACACCATAATTTTCAATAGGTTTCATTTTAGATTTGCCTTCAATATTAACAGCTAAAGGTTTTTCATTTTGAACGTCAAACATAAGAGGAATTGAAGGACCATAAATATCAGCATCAAGAATACCTACATTAAATCCCATTTTAGATAATGAGACTGCTAAATTTGAAGTAATTGTTGATTTTCCAACTCCACCTTTCCCAGAGGATACAGCAATAATATTAGAAATATTTGTTATTTTTTTTAGAGGATTATATATTTTATTTTCGATTGGTTTACTAGCAATTTGAAAATTAATTTTAAGAGATATTTCGTTATTCAAATGCTCTTTTAAATAATTATATAGATTTTCTTTAATTAAATTTTTAGATTTAAGTGTTGGGTTTACTACCTCTAAATCAATAACAATTTCCTTGTCAAAAATCACAATATTTTTTACCGATCCTTTTGAAATAATATCAATCTTTTCACCGTCTAAGTAAAAGCTACTTAATTTATCTGATATTATTTTTTTTGTTAACATAAATATTTAAAACGATTCTAAATTGCAAATATACTATTCTAGTTTTTAAATTTTATAATTCTTTAGAGGGATCCCAAAAAAAATTATTGAAATTTTTTATTTGATTATTATCAATAATCATTCCTTCATTTTCTAAGAGTTGTTTCATTAAATTAATTCCAAAAAAATGTTTTTTCCCAGTTAGTAAACCTACTCTGTTAACCACCCTGTGGGCAGGTATATTTTTTTTTTGATGAGATGCATTCATTGCCCAACCAACAACTCTCGCGCTTTTTTTAGATCCCAAATAATTAGCTATCGCACCATATGTACTCACTCTTCCATGAGGAATTTGCTTAACTACAGCATAAACTTTTTCAAAGAAGTCGGTCTTATTATTCATTAAATTTAAAGCTTAAATAAGATATTTTTTTCTTTTCCTTTAAATAAATACTCTCGTAATAAGTTTGAATTTTAACTACCTCATCTGGTGCATTAAGATTTTTATAAATATCATGATTGGAAAATATTGGAGTTATCGACATTCCTTGCAAAAGGCCCAGAGTATAGCCATGAAGAAATTCACTATCGGTCTTAAGGTGAACTATTCCATTTAATTTTAATACGGAATTGTAAATAGAAAGAAAATCTGGATTGGTTAACCTATGTTTTCTTCTTTGATATTTTGTTTGCGGATCTGGAAAAGTAAGCCAAATTTCATCTATTTCATTTTTATCAAAAATATAGCCTAACAACTCTATTTGAGTTCTTATAAAACATACATTTTCAAGATTTTCATTCAAGGCCGTTTTAGCTCCTCTCCAAAATCTTGCTCCTTTTATATCAATTCCTATATAATTTTTTTCAGGGTTTAATTTAGCTAGATTAACCGTATACTCCCCCTTACCACACCCGAGTTCAAGTACAATTGGATTAGTATTTTTAAAAACTAATTCATTCCATTTTCCCAAAAATTTAAAATCGTGATTAATTAGCTCATCTCTTGAAGGCTGTATGACATTATGAAAACTTTCGTTTTCAATAAATCTTTTTAGTTTGTTTTTACTTCCCAATCGTTAATGAATTTGAGATGTAAATATAATTAATTGGATTTTTGCAAAGAGAAAGAGAATTCTGAACCGATACCAAAATCGCTTTCTACATAAATTTTTTCATTGTGTGCATCAATTATATGCTTTACGATTGCCAGACCTAAACCTGAACCTCCGGTTGATCTATTTCCAGAGTTTTCAACTCTATAAAATCTTTCAAACAGTCTTTCAAAGTGTTCTTTTTTAATTCCTTTTCCATTATCAGTTATCCTAATAATTAGCTTATCCTCAATTAAATCTTCAATTGAAATTTCGGTAGTCCCATCTTGTTTTCCGTACTTCACTGAGTTTTCGATTAAATTTGTAAGAACTTGATGAATTTTTTCTTGATCAGCATTAACATTCACCCTTTTCAATTTACTATCAATTATTAAAGAAATATTTTTTTTATTTGCTTGAATTTCTAACATTTCAAATACATTATTAATTATAGATATTAAATTAAATTTAGATTTTTCTAACTTCATATTATTAGACTCTAATTTTGTAATTAAGTCTAAGTCTTTAACAATAAATATTAATCTTTCAACAGCCTTTTCCGCAATTTTCAAATACTTTAAATTTACTTTTTTATCTTTCAAAGCTCCATCAATTAGAGTCAATAGATAACTTTGAGAAGTAAATAATGGAGTTTTTAACTCATGAGCAAGATTTCCAATAAAATTTCTTCTAAAATTTTCTTTTTCTTGCATTGACTTTATTTCAGTTTGACTTTCTATTGAATATGTTTTAAGCTGATTAACTAAATCTTCCATATTAGTTGAAATTAGTTTATTTGAGACAATCTTTTCTTGAGGAATTATGGATTTATATATTTCTTTAATCTTATTTTCAATAAAAAAATTTAAGTATATGTATGTAAATAAAAAAGAAACTGACGTTAATATTAAAAACATAATTAAAAATTGATTTACAGAATTAAAAGAGGAATTAATAAAAAAATCAATAAGAAAATAGATAATTGTTGAAAGTAAAAGGCCTAATACAAATGAAAATACAAAAGATTTTAATTTAATTTTACTAAATGACGACATACTATAATTGATTAAACTTGTATCCTACCCCTTTAACAGTTTTAAAATACAAATCTCCAATTTTTTCTCTTAATTTTCTAATATGTACATCAATAGTTCTATCACCAACAATAACTTCTGAACCCCAGACTTTACTCATAATTTCATCTCTTGTAAAAACTTTTCCAGGAATAGAAGCCAAAAGAAAAAATAATTCAAACTCTTTTCTAGGTAAGGAAATTTTAATATCATTTTTTGTAACTAAATATGAATTTCTGTCAATTTTAATTTCTCCAAGATCAATTAATTGCTTTTTATCTTTTGATTTATTAATTCTTTTTAAAATAGAAGCAATTTTTTTTAATAAAATTTTTGGTTTAACAGGCTTAGTAATATAATCATCTGCTCCAGCATCAAAAGCCGATAATTGAGTATAATCTTCATTTCTAGCACTTAAAAAAATAATTCTGGTGTTATTTAAAGAGGGTATTTCTTTAATAATAGTACATGTTTCAATTCCATCCATTTCAGGCATCATAACATCAAGTAAAATAATTTCAGGAAGAAATATTTTTGCTTTTTTTATAGCTTCTTTTCCATTCGTTGCTGATTTAATATCATAACCAGCCATAGATAAATTATAACGTAAAATTTCAACAATATCGGGATCATCGTCTACAACTAAAATTTTTGATATTTGAGACATTTTTTAATTTTTCTTCAAAATTAAATATTTAAGGTTTTAACTTGCAGTAATTAACAATTACTTAATATTAGGTTAATATAGTTTTTAAATGACAATAGATTTAAAATCATCAACAAATTTTAATGTTGAAGCATTAAAAATATTTAATTATCAATATAATAATAATAAGGTATACAATAAGTATTGTAATCTTTTGAAGATTACAAATGTTTCAAAAGTTCAAGAAATACCTTTTCTTCCTATTCAATTTTTCAAAAGCCATAAAGTTATTTGTAGGGATAATTATTCTCATATTTTTAAAAGTAGTGGAACTGAAGGGATAAGAAGTAAGCATTATATTTCTGATATAAATTTATATGTAAAAAGCTTTGTTGAAACTTTTAAAATACAATACGGAGAAATTAAGGGAAGTATTGTTCTTGGTCTTCTTCCATCTTATTTAGAACAAGGTAATTCTTCTTTAGTTTTTATGGTAAATCACTTAATTAATTCATCGGAGCAAAAGGAAAGTGGATTTTATCTCAATAATTACAAAAAACTTTTTGATTTAATAAACAATATAAAAGATAAAAAAATTATACTTTTTGGAGTAAGTTACGCTTTATTAGATTTCGTAGAAAAATATCCTGTAAAATCTAAAAATTTAATAATTATTGAAACTGGTGGCATGAAAGGAAGAAAAAAAGAAATAACTAAAGAGGAGCTTTACATTAAATTGGAAAAAGGGTTTCATACAGGTTTAATACATTCTGAGTACGGAATGACTGAGCTTCTTTCCCAAGCTTATTCAAAAAAAAATGGTGTTTTCAAAACTACAAATTGGTTAAAGGTTTTTAATAGAAACATAAACAATCCTTTTGATGTTAAAAATAAAGGTAAAGGATTACTGAATTTTATTGACTTGGCTAATATTAACTCATGTTCATTCATAGCAACTGATGATATTGGTGAAGTGTTCTCAAATGATTCTTTTAAAGTATTAGGTAGACTAAATGAATCTGATATAAGGGGTTGTAGTCTTATGTTTAATCAATAGTAATAATGAAGTAATATTTCTTTCCTCTTTGAGCTAGAATATATTTATTACAAATTAAGTTTTTCTCAGAAATTGAATACGAATCATCAATTTTTTCTTTATTAATTGATATTGAATTTTGTTTTAATGCTCTACTTATTTCAGACTTTGAAGATAGAAACCCTGCATTGTGCAGAAAGTCTTGAACCAATGGAAATTTAGTGATATCATTTTTTGATTTTGTAACGTTGGGAACACCATCAAAAATATCTAAAAAAGTTTTTTCATCAAGTTTACCAAGATCCTCGGATGTTGACTTACCAAATAATATATTAGAGGCAGTAATTGAATTTTCTAAATCTTCTTTTGAATGAACCAATTCGGTTAAAAATTCTGCTATAAGTTTTTGTAAAACTCTAGTGTGAGGAGCTTCTCGGTGAGACTCAATAAAATTTTCTATTTCTTTATGTGTATAAAAAGTGAATATTTTGATGTATTTTTTTGCATCATCGTCAGAGATGTTTAGCCAATATTGATAAAATTTGTATGGAGATGTTTTTGTTCTATCTAGCCAAACGTTACCATCCTCAGTCTTTCCAAATTTTGTCCCGTCAGCTTTTGTAATTAATGGACATGTTAAAGCAAAAGCTTTTTCTCCAGTCTTTTTTCTAATTAGTTCGACTCCACTTGTAATGTTTCCCCACTGATCACTTCCACCCATTTGTATCGAACAATTATTATTGGAAAACAAATGAAAAAAATCATAAGCCTGAATTAGCTGGTAAGTAAACTCAGTAAAAGACATTCCAACGGTAGATTCTTTGCTCAATCTTTTTTTAACAGATTCTTTAGCAACCATGTAATTTACAGTGATATGCTTTCCAATATCTCTAATAAAATCAATAAGATTAACATCTTTAAACCAATCGTTATTATTGCACAAGATTGCAGAATTCTTTTTCTTTGAATCAAAATCTAAAAATTTAGATAACTGATTATGAATTCCTTTAATATTTTTATCTAATTCTTCCTTGCTTAATAAATTTCTTTCATTAGATTTTCCAGAGGGATCCCCTATCATTCCAGTAGCACCACCCACCAAAACAATTGGCCTATGCCCAAATTTTTGAAAATGCATTAAAATTAGAATTTGAACTAAACTACCAATGTGTAAAGAGTCAGCTGTTGGGTCAAAACCAATGTATCCAGAACAAGATTTATCTATTAATTGATCTTCAATTCCAGGAACAGAATCTTGAAGCATTCCTCTCCATTCCAGTTCATTTATAAAATTTGACACAAAATAAGTTTTAACAAATATATATCTCTTGACCGTAAGAAAAAAGTAAAGTAAAAAATAGTACTTTAGTAGTATGATATTAGTTACTGGTGGAACAGGTCTTGTAGGCTGTCATTTACTTTACGATCTTGTGTTAGATAATAAAAAAGTAAAAGCATTACACAGAAAGAACAGCAAAATTGAAATCGTAAAACAAGTATTTTCTTTTTACAATAAAGAATATAAAAAACTCTTTGAGAAAATTGAATGGATTGAAGGAAATATAAATGATCTTTCAAGTCTAGATGAAGCTTTTGAAAACGTAAATGAAGTCTATCATTGTGCAGCATTTATCTCTTTTAATAATCAAGATTTAAATGCAATGAAAAAAATTAATATTTTCGGAACTGCAAATATGATTAATTGTGCACTAGATAAAAAAATTAATAAGTTTTGCTATGTAAGTACTATTGCTGCTGTTGGGGAAACAACAAATTCTTTAATAGATGAAGAATGTGAATGGAAAGAAAATAATAATCCATATTCAGAAACTAAACATTATGCAGAACTTGAAGTTTGGAGAGGAATTTCTGAGGGATTAAATGCTGTTATTGTTAATCCAGGCGTTATTGTGGGTAGTGGATTTTGGAAAAGAGGAAGTGGAGCGTTTATAACTCAAGTTAGCAGAGGAATGAGTTACTATCCAACTGGAGAAACAGGATTTATTAGTGTTAAAGATGTGGTTAAAATAATGATCCAGCTTATGAACAAAAATATTTTTTCCAACAGATTTATTTTAGTTGCCGAAAACTGGGCTCAAAGAGATTTTATTAATAGTATTTGTAAATATTTTAATATGACTCCACCAGTAAAAAAGGCAAGTAAAGGAATAATGTATTTTGGACTATTGTTAGATTTTTTCAGAAGTAAACTACTTAATAAAAGAAGAAGACTAAGTAGATCAATTATAAAATCAGGTCAATCTTTAAATAAATATTCCAACAAAAAAATCAAAAACACATTAGATTATAACTTTATCAAAGTTGAAGATTCGATAAAAGAAACTTGCAAAAATTTTAATACTAATTAGTATTGTTTAAAGAATCTTTAATCTTTTGAGTGCTGTTTTGTAACTCTAAGTCAATAGAATCTCTAATAGCAATCATCTTTTTCTGCATTTTTGAATATATCCTCAAATATTGTTTTGGTTTTGAAGAATAATATTTATTGCTGTTTACAAACTGTAGGCTGTCAATATTATGGAGTTTATAAAGAAAGGTGTCCTTTATATTGTAATAATTTAAGTCTGAAATATTTCTAAAAGCTCTACTTGAGTTTATGATGTTGATATCAAACAGAAAATCTACCATTTGATTCTCTGACATCAGATTATCTGGCTTACTATTTTCTGAGCAAGAGATAAAAATGAATAAAAAAACTACTACTTTTTTCATCTTTCAAATAGTATTTTTTTTCCATACAAATCATGAGAAAAATCTCCTTTATTATAGGCTAGATTTCCATTTACAAAAGTATGTGTGACTTGAGAATTAAATTTTTGACCTTCAAACGGAGACCAGTTGCATTTATAAAGAATATTTTGCTTATTAACTGTCCAGGGTTTATTTAAGTCAACTAATACCAAATCTGCAAAATAACCCTTTCTTATAAAACCTCTATTTTTAATTTGAAAAAGAATTGCGGGGTTGTGACACATCTTAGTAACAATTTTTTCAAGAGAGATTTTATTATTAAAATAATGTTCAATCATTGAAACTAATGCATGCTGAACTAAAGGTCCACCTGAGGGACATTCTAGATATGACTTAGACTTTTCTTCAATAGTGTGAGGAGCATGATCTGTAGCTATTACGTCTATTTTATCATTCAATAATGCATTCCAGATCCCAATTCTGTCCTCAGAGGTTTTGATTGAAGGGTTCCATTTAATCAAAGATTGTTTGTTCTTGTAATCGTTATCGGAGAACCACAAGTGGTGTATACAAACTTCAGAGGTGATTTTTTTGTCTTTCAATGGTATACTATTATCAAATAGAAGTGATTCGCTTTTAGTTGATAAATGGAATACATGTAGTCTTGCATTGGTTTCCTTTGCAAGTTTTATTATTTTTTTTGTTGATTTTAAGCAAGCTTCTTCAGATCTAATTTTTGAATGAAATTCAAAAGGAATATTAGATCCATACTGTGATTTATATTTTTCTAAATTTTCATTGATAATCTGCTCATCTTCACTATGAACAACAATTATTAAATCAGTATTTAAAAAAATATCTCTTAATATGTCCTGATCATCTACTAACATATTTCCAGTAGAAGAACCAAGAAATATTTTAAGAGCTGCCACTTCATTTTTATCTATTTTTTTTATTTCTTCCAAATTAGTATTTGTAGCTCCAAACATAAAAGAATAGTTTGCATAGGAACTAGCTTCAGCAAGTTTGAATTTTCTTTTTAATTCT
>Ga0222715_10000255_pt1 | contig 53499 bp, 73 predicted proteins | sample C33_9DmetaG_FD_165056 | JGI IMG/M metagenome (GOLD analysis project Ga0222715, IMG submission 165056) | Estuarine water microbial communities from San Francisco Bay, California, United States - C33_9D | ecosystem: Environmental > Aquatic > Marine > Unclassified | place: USA: California...
TGTGGATATATTACTCTTAATAAATAAGAGTAATTAGTGAGGACAAATGGTAACAGGTAATCAAAAGGTTAAAACACCTACGGGTTGGAATTCAACCCAAGGTGCATGGGTAAAAACTGGTCCAACTACATGGAAAGCAGTTGAACAAGTCTATGTAAAAACCCCTACAGGTTGGAACAATGCTTCAGGTCAAGCATTAACCCAAGCCCCATACCCCTATATTGCAAACGCTCAACAACCTTATATCGCTAATGCACAGCAACCATATCCGTATATCGCTAATGCTCAACAACCATATATTGCTAATGCACAGCAACCATATCCGTATATCGCTAATGCTCAACAACCATATATTGCTAATGCACAGCAACCATATCCGTATATTGCGAATGCTCAACAACCTTACATAGCAAACGGTCAAACACCATTCACTTATCAGAACAGGTCTCCGTTTACCTATGATGCAAGATATCCTGCAAATGCACAACAACCTTATATTGCAAATGGACAAAACCCATTTACATACAATGCTAGGTCACCGTTTACATACAGTAATAGATATCCTGCAAATGCTCAACAACCATACATAGCAAACGCTAGACAACCTGGTACATATCAAGTGCCTTTCTCATATCGTGTGCCTTATATTGCAAACGCTAGACAACCATTTACATATCGAGTACCATTTACATATCGAGTACCATATATAGCTAATGCTAGAAATCCATTTACATATCGAGTACCATTTACATATCGAGTACCATATATAGCTCAAGGTAGACAACCATTTACATATAGTTTTAGATATCCATTCCTTTATCAGGCTGCATTCCAGAAATTTGGATTTGAATCTGGTTGTTTCTTATGTTGTGTTCATGATAGTATGTTTGTTGCAACTGAGGAAGATATGAAGAGTATTTACGATTTAAATATAGGTGATAAAGTCATTTCTCATAATTTTGAAACTGGTCAAGATGAACTAGTAGAAATAACTGATATTGTAATTGTTGATAGAGATGTTGATTATAAAGTTAACGATCTGATTATGACAGAAGACCATCCAGTTTACTTAGAGGGTGGTAGAAAAGCTTCAGTAAATCCTGAAGCAACACTCTTGAACTATAAACAAGAAGTTGATCAGTTAGTTGTTGGTGATAAAATGATGAAACTTGATGGTTCATTAGAAGAAATCACTTCTATTGAACACTATGAAGGTAATCATAAAAACTTTGCAGTTCAAACCAAGTATAATAATTTCTATGCAAATGGACATTTGGTGGATTCGGTTATTGATAGAGGAGGTAACGAATAATGCCATTAGCTGAAGGTCAACAACCAACTATTGGAAATGGTCAGAATCCGTTCACCTTTGATGCAAGGTATCCTGCTGATGCGAGATATCCTGCAAACGCTCAACAACCATTTACCTACGATGCAAGGTATCCTGCTGATGCGAGATATCCTGCAAACGGTCAAACACCATTTACCTACAATGCAAGATATCCAGCGATTGCTTACTATCCTGCAAACTATCAGAATCCGTTTACATACAATGCTAGATCGCCGTTTACCTATCGTGTTCCTTACATTGCTAATGCTCAGCAACCATACATAGCAAACGCTAGACAACCATTCACATATAATAATAGATCGCCATTTACCTATAGGGTTCCTTACATTGCTAATGCTCAACAACCTTATATTGCAAATGCTAGACAACCATTTACATATCAGAATAGGTCACCATTTACATATGAGAGACAGGGTCAAACTCCGTTTACCTATCAGAATAGAACTCCGTTCACATATGAAACACAAGGTAGAACGCCGTTCACATATCAAAACAGACAACCGTTCACCTATGCTACACAAGGTAGAACACCGTTCACTTATCAGAATAGAACTCCGTTCACATATGCAACACAAGGTAGAACACCAGTTGCTCGTTGGGATGGCGTGTTGTCACAACAGTGGCCTGCAACACCTGTTTCCTCTTAGTGATATAAATATTATTAATTAATTATTTATTATGAAATATGACAGAGAAAAAAATACCTACTTGGCAAAGAAATCTAATTAAAATCAATTCTGTAGAAGAAGCAGAACAAATTAAACCAATAGATTATTCAAATCAAGATTCCGTTTTTAAATTGCGAATGGAATTACCCACCTATCATTTGGGAACTTTATGTATCAATCGTTACTCAGATTACAATGAAACTTATAAAATATTAAAGTATCTTTTTGAAAATAAAATTATGCCTCCTTTGAAAATTTTCAAATGGGGCGATGTAATTACTGATCGAAAAGAAAAGAGGTTGTCTTCTTTCAATGGTTTGAATTATCATTCAATGGTCTATAACAAATTTCTACCTCATGGATGGACATCTAAACCAGAACCACCAAATATTGGTGGTATGAATTTTCAATCGATTGATGCTGATAATAAAATCATACATGATTTTACAGGTATGGAAAAAGATGATCCATATTACAACGATCCAGGTTGGTTAACTTCTTTAAATTCTTCTTACTATCATTCTGCTAAAGCACACTGGTTAGTTCATAGTATTCAAAGAGAGGGACTATGGGCGCCTGTTCAAGGATTGACAGCAGGTACAAAAGAACGATATAGTATTTTCGCACATCCAGGTTCTGTCAGATCAGCTATTGTAGAAGAGATGCAAGATCCAGATTTAGTATGGCATGTTTGGGATTGTGTTGATGTTATACCAACTGAAGCAAAAACGGTAGATGAATTTCTACAGTTTTGGAAAGAAGTTTTAAATAAAAAAAATGTAAAACAAGATGAAATATCTTTTATAATACAGGCAGGGGCGATTGAAGTACAAACTGATTTAGCGAGTTTAGAGTTTAGATCAGAAATATACGATTTCAATAAAAAGGTTTCAAAACTTGCAAAGAAAAAACCATTGAACATTTATATTGGTTATGATTCAACACACAATGGTATAGAAAAGATTTCAAAATATTCTATAGAAGAATCTATTAAGAAAAATTTTTCAGGTGGCAATGATGGTAAGTATACACAATTTGTTCCTGAAATTAAAATGCTTGACATCTCTAAAATACCAGAGTATAAGAGAGAGTATGCAAATCAAAATACAGAGTTTACTTATAGTAGATTCTTAATTCCGTATTTAGAAAATTATGAAGGATTTAGCATCTTTGTAGATGATGATTTTATTTTTAATAAAACTATATTAACATTGTTGTATTACTTACATCCAGATGATGCTGTTGCATGTATTCAGTATCCACAATACAAACATGATAACACTAAATTTGTTGGTGCAGTTAATATAGATTATCCAAGAAAACTATGGTCTAGTATGATGGTCTTTAATAATGGTCATGAAGACTGTAAAAAATTAACTCCTGAAGCAATAAATACTTGGACAGGAAAACAGTTACATCAATTTGAATGGACTGAAAAGATCAGTAAGATACCTGAAAAATATATCTTTACTGAAGGTTATGATGATCCTGAAACTAAATGGGATGTTTCAGGTTATCATTATACAAGAGGTGGTCCTTGGATTGAAAACATGGACTGTTCAAAAATTTCTAGGTTAGATGTTTATGAACAATTTAAAAGAATTTACGAAAGTGAGGAATAAAATAAAATGAATATGAATACAGTGAATGCACTTGTGTATTGTGAAAACTCAAATCTCTACATTAGAAAACCTAATGGGTTAGAATATCAATTTGACAATGTTGATGCTCCTGCATTGGGTTTTGATTTTGATGTTTTAATCTATGAAGATGGATTAGAAACAAAGGTAATAAAATGGGACGATAGTAAACCATTGCAAGAACAAGAACAATTTCCCTTATCTGATAATGAAAAGGATATGATTGAAACTTATATTGCAAATTCAGAACCGCCTGAAGGTATTACTTTACAAAGACAATATGTTGAAAAATTAGAACAGGTTGCTGATGATTATGTTAACATTTATATGAGTCAGCATAATTTTCGTGATTTAAACAAAGTTGTAGCAATTGGCAGAGAAGGTTCAAATCATCCAAATAGATCAGATGCTAGAAGAGTATTGGAGTATTTTGATGCAGTTTATACTGTATTCATACAAGTTGCAGATGAAATCTATTCTTGTAGAGAAGATATGTTAAAAGAATTCAGAGAATACGAAGTTCTTCTTCCTACTATTGTAAATCAATATGAGTAAAGAACTAGATGTAGTTCTAATCGATAAACCATTTGATATAAAAGAACTACCCTTAAAATCAGTTTATGTTTTAGACGATTGGTTGTGTGATTCATTACATCATTATTTTGATAATTGGATAACAAAATCTCAGATATGGGCAAAAACAAATCAAGTAGATTCGCATAGTAAAACTGGTTTACCACATCATAGTTTTTGGGGTACCTCTTTCTTAAGAAACGATTTTGAAATAGAGCCTGGCATTGAGAAAGAAAGTACCTTTTTTGTTAAATACATAATAAGAAGATTACAAACAGAGTTTAGTTTTAAATGGACCAGATTTCAGTATGCTGGTATGAATTCTCAAACAGTAGGTTTACACGGCACAACACATTCAGATTGTCAAGATGAAGATGATTGGAATCTATCATTTCTATATTATACAAATAGATATTGGAATCCTAAATGGGGCGGTAAATTAAGACTGTATGATAAAATTGTACAGTCACCTGAACATGATAACATGTTGCAAGGTATACACGGCAGAACAGATCACATCAAAAACTATCAAATTGCAGAAGTGGATTTTAAACCCAATAGACTTGTAATGTTTGATGGTAGAATTCCTCATGGTGCTGATGCTCCAAATGAAAACGCTAAATACATGGATAGAAGATCGCTGGTGATAAGAGGCGATGAAGTTAGATTGATTAAAGATAAAAAAGAGTTTTATAATGCCAACGATAGAGTTCACTTGTTATAATTCTAATACTGTAAAGTATTTTAAACCTGTACTTGCTAAAACTGTTTTACCAGATTGGTGGAAAACCATGAAGATACAGGAAATGACAAGATTCACAAGACAACATACAATAAGATCCTGCCCAGCGATGGACGATTGGGTAAAGTCTGGTTGGTATTTGCTTGCAAATAAAGATATAAGAGTTATTTGTGGAAAAGATAGAGATGGACAAGATACAGATCATGAAAGTTTTGCAACTGAAGATATAGAAGGAACTGGTTATTCATCGCCTCCACATCCAAGAGAACAATTTGGTAATGTATTCAATTTCTTAGGAAAAAATAGAGCACCTATTAGAGATGCTTTTAAGATGAAAAATCCTTGGAATATAATCACGCCAAAGGGATATTCTTGTTTTTATATAGATCCATTTTTACATCAAAATGAATTTTTTGCAACTTGGCCTGGCATTATAGATACAGACAAGTTTAATAAAAATATGGATAATGCACAAATCATTTTCTATCCTAAAGTAGACCATTCATTCACGATTTTGAAAGGCACGCCATTATGTCAGATCATTCCTTTTAAGAGAGAAGAATGGGTTGCAAGTTATCAATTTAGAGATGTAGATGATTACATTAAAAATTTATCTCATGTGACTTCGGAACAAAAAAATATGGATGAAAGACCTATGATAGAACACAAAAGAATGCAACCAGATTCAAATGTTTTTAAAGCAGGACCTTATCGTAAACATGGATATTGGAGTGAAAAGGGTCAATATTTCAAAGAAGAGAGTCCACCACCTGAGTGTCCTTTTCATAAAACAGAAGAGAGTTCAGAAATACAATTGGAGTTTGATTTCGATGTCAGTTAGATTATTATTTCCAACATTCATTTTTCATAGAAATCTCTTAGATAAGAATTTACCTGAAGATAGAGGAATTACAAAAGAGTATTTAAATCTACTTAAACTAGAAATGGACAGTATGAGAAAAATCGATCCTAAGGGACGACAAATCTCAAATGCATATACAGGTTGGCAGTCAAATGACGGATGTGAGAAAAGTCCAATATTTAAGAAATTGATGCACTGTATTCAGATGACTTTTTATGATGAAGTCTGGCCTTTTCATGGTATTCAAAGAAAAGACATCACTTGTTTTGTAGGCAATTCATGGGCAAATATCAATGATCGTTTAGCGTGGAACAGACCACATAAACATAACGGTTGTTGGTACAGTGGTGTATTTTATGTTAGAGCAGATGGTGATGAGGGTGATATAAATTTTATAGACACCTCTGATAAAGTTGTTTCAGATTATCCTGCAAGCACTAGAACATGCACTAGTTGGAACTTTGCGCCAAGATCAGGAGAATTGATTTTGTTTCCTAGTGGTCTAATGCATATGGTAGAACCCAATATAACCGATAAAGAAAGATATAGTATCTCTTTCAACTTAGTACATGAAGTTAAAGGCAACCTGCACGGTGACATTGAGAATTATAACGAAAATGAATTTGTTTTCGATTTAAATGAAAAAGGTGACCCCATACTGAGATAGATTTTCTAAATAGAGGTATGGAAATTATAGTAGACGCCCACCTCATATGGAATGTAATACTTACGCTGTTACTAGGACCTTTAGGTTTTCTAGTACGAAATATATTATCCGAACAAAAAAGAATTGATATTCTGCTTAACAAAACAAGAGAAGAAGTTGCAAAAGACTATGTAACAAGAGACGAACTAGCAGAAGATATGGAAAGATTAATGAGGTCGATTGAGAGAATTGACGCTAAAATAGATCGTTTGCAGAACAGAACTTACTTCCAAGATTAAAATCATTATAAATAGTAGTAGAACATAATTTTTATGGATTATTACTATGTCAGAACCAAACAGTAAAGCATCATTAAAAGAATACATTAAGAGAAAACTAGGTGCGCCAGTATTAGAGATCAATATAGATGATGATCAATTAGATGATAGAATTGATGAAGCGCTTCAATATTTTAGAGAGTTTCATTATGATGGATCGATCAAATGTTATCTAAAACATCAATTATCTGCAGATGAAATAACCACTATGAGGTCAGATGAGACCTTTACAGAGACAGCAGCAGGTTCTCAAGTCCATACAGATCAGCAATACAAACTACAACAGAATTACATCACATTACCTGAGTTTGTTTTGTCAGTTATAAACATATTCCCATTTAACGACAAACACAATCTCAATATGTTTGATCTTAGATATCAATTGAGACTGAACGATATCTATGATTTGACAGCGACCAATATTTTGTATTATGAAATGGTACAACAACACATTCAATTAATGGATCAAGTGTTGGTCGGTAGAACACCTATCAATTATTCAACACATCAAAATAGATTGTACTTACATATGGATATGAGTAGTATAAATGCAAATGAGTATATCATCATTGAGTGTTATAGAAAAATCGATCCTACAGACTTCACAGACATCTACAACGACATGTGGTTGAAAAGATATGCAACTGCATTAGTAAAATACCAATGGGCGGAGAACTTATCCAAGTTCTCAGGAATACAATTGCCTGGTGGTGTGCAATTAGATGCAGCTCAGATGAAGACAGAGGCACAAGAAGCAATTACAAAATTAGAAGAAGAATCCAGACTGAATTATGAAATGCCAGTTATGGATCTTATGGGGTAGCTAAATGCCAACCAATGTATTTTTTAACCATGCAGTAAGTACTGAACAACATCTTTATGAAGATTTGGTTGTTGAGTCTTTACGCTTTTACGGTCATGAGGTATACTATTTACCTAGAGAGATTGTAGAAGAAGATAAAATACTAGGCGAAGATGTCCAGTCTACATTTGGTGATTCTTATCAAGTAGAGATGTACTTAGATAATGTTGAAGGTTTTGAAGGCGAAGATTTATTTTCAAAATTTGGTGTTCAAGTACAAGAAGAAGCAACATTCACATTAGCACTCAGAACTTGGGAAAGATTTATTTCGTTAGACAGTAACCTTGCAACAGGTCTAAGACCAAATGAGGGTGATCTCATATACTTCCCACTTTCAGGTTCATTGTTTGAAATACGATATGTAGAAGATCAAAATCCTTTCTTCCAAATAGGAAAACTTTTTGTCTTTAAACTCAAGTGTACATTATTCGAATACTCAGGCGAAGACTTCGATACAGACATTACTAATATTGATCTTGTTGAAGATCAGAATGCATATACCATTCAACTTACAATGAATGAGGGCGGTTCAGGCACATATTATGCCAATGAAAATATAACTTACAATAGTACCGTTGTTGGTGAAGTCGTATCGTGGGTAGCTTCAACCAGAAAACTAACAATCAAAGATGTAACTCGAACATTGTTAGTTGGCGATACACTTGTTGGTGCAAAAAATAGCGCATCATACACAATTGCAACTATAACAGACATTCTAACAATTAATACTAATGAAGGTCTTGCAACAAATAAAGAATTTGAAGATAATGAAACAAGTTATTTAGACTTCAGTGAGACAAACCCATTCGGTGAACCCTAATGTTTGGAACATATTTTTATAATCAAACTATAAAGAGAAGTGTATCTATCTTTGGTACTCTTTTCAACAATTTAAAGATCAAAAAAACTAAGGCAGATGGCACTGTTCTAACTGAACAGGTTGTACCTATTTCATATGGTCCAAAACAGAAATGGTTGCAAAGACTTAATCAAGACCCTAAATCGAGAGACGCCAACATTACTGCAATGTCTTTACCTAGACTTGCATTTGAAATGACTGGTTTTGAATATGATGCTACTAGACAACAAAACAAACTTATAAGACATTCAAAGTCTACAACAGAAACAGATGGTACAAATAGAAAGTTCATGTATCAACCTGTACCATATAATTTAAATTTCACCCTTAGTGCTATGTGTAAAAATATGACAGATGCATTACAAATTGTAGAACAAATTTTACCATATTTCCAACCAGAATATACTGTTAGTATGAAAATGATCGATGACATGTCAGATGTAAGAGATGTACCTATAGTACTGAATAACATAACTTTAGAAGATTCATATGAGGGAAATTACGAAGAACGAAGAGTTATAACATATAACTTAACTTTTACAATGAAAGTATACTTCTTCGGACCTGTTTATACTGGTGGAATTATCACCAATGTTATTGAAAGAGAATACATTAACGATCAGGCAGGTTTATTTACAACAAGTCAAATAGATCAATCAGGTCTAGTCAAAGAAGTCAAACATTACGAACCTGCATTCTCAGCGATTGCAAATACAGTTTCTAACTCAACTACAATCACTTTTGATACTGCAATAAATAGTAAGATAAGTGTTGGAGATGAAGTATTTTACACAGGAAACACACCTAATCCAACAATCAGTAGTATTGCAAGCGATAAATTATCAATCATATTGAATACTGCTGTAACCATAACTGAACCAAAAACAATTATGTTTGTGGGTTCAGTTGAACCAACCGATACATTTGTGGTTGCAGAAACAGTGACATTTTATGATGATGGTGCCAAAGAGACATTTAGTGAAACAGATGATAGTTAATTATGCCAAAAGATATAGATTTAAAATTAGATGATATCTTAGATATCTCTTCTGAAATAAAAACTAAAACAGCAGAAGTAATCAAAAAAGTTCCTGAGAAATCTCAGAGCATTGAAAATGATTACAAATACACAAGAGAAAATCTCTACAATCTTGTTGAAAGAGGACAAGATGCAATTGATGGCATACTAGATGTCTGTAAAGAAACAGAAAATCCTAGAGCATATGAAGTTGCTGGTCAACTTATAAAAACTGTAGGTGAAACTGCAGAGAGACTTTTAGATATACAAAAGAAACTAAAAGATTTAGAGAAAGAAGACGAACAGAAAATAGGAGTTCAACACAACCACCTTTATGTGGGGTCAACTTCAGAACTGCAAAAGTTTCTAAAAAAATCAAAAACAGATGGTTAATCCAAAAAACGAAGGATATTTGGGAAATACTCTAGTTAAGAGAGCTGGAGTTGAAACCAAGTATACAGAAGAGGAGATGCAGGAATACTTAAAGTGTTCCCAAGAACCTGTTCACTTCATAGAAAATTACACTCAAATTATTTCACTAGATGAGGGGTTGGTGCCATTTACTCTTCGTGGATATCAAGAAGGATTAATAGATCATTATAATTCAAATCGTTTTAATGTCGTTCTTGCAAGTAGACAAAGTGGTAAATCGATCACATCTTGTGCATACTTATTATGGTTTTTATTATTTCATCCAGAAGTAACAGTTGCTGTTCTTGCTAACAAAGGTGCAATTGCAAGAGAGATGATAGCAAGGATCGTAACCATGTTAGAGTCTGTTCCTTTCTTTCTACAACCTGGTGTTAAGATACTTAACAAAGGTTCAATTGAATTTGCAAACGATTCTAAAATAGTTGCGGCTGCAACATCTTCATCATCTATTCGTGGTATGTCAATTAACTTACTATACCTCGATGAGTTTGCATTCGTTGAGGGTGCAGAAGAGTTCTATACATCAACATATCCTGTGGTAACCTCAGGTAAAGATTCAAAGGTTATCATCACATCTACTGCAAACGGTGTTGGTAATATGTTCTACAAGATATATCAGTCTGCTGTTCATAATCAATCAGAGTATAAACACTTCACTATTAACTGGTTTGATGTGCCTGGCAGAGATGAGGAGTGGAAAAAACAAACTATTGCAAACACCTCAGAGGCACAGTTTGAACAAGAATATGGTAATAGTTTCTTAGGAACAGGTAACACACTTGTGAATGCAGACACACTATTAGGAATGATGGCAAGAGAACCAGAGTATGTTCAGAACTCATTTAAGTTGTATGAAAAACCACAAGAAGGACATGTATATGTATGTGCCGTTGATGTATCAAAAGGTCGTGGTTTAGACTATTCGACATTTAGTATTTTTGATACTTCTGTACAACCATTCAAACAAGTTGCAACATATAGAGACAATATGATCAGTCCTATGTTATTTCCAGACATCATAAATAAGTATTGTAAACCATATAATGATGCATTGGTTATAGTTGAAAACAATGCAGAAGGCGCTATGGTTGCTACACAATTGCATTATGATATCGAATATCCAAATGTTTTCACACAAGGACAACTGAAAGCAGAAGATATTGGTATAACTATGACCAAAAAGATTAAAAGAATTGGTTGTTCTACTCTAAAAGAACTAACAGAAGAAAATAGATTAGAGTTAGTAGATAGAGATACTATCACGGAGTTTATGACTTTTGTTTCAAAGGGAAACACTTTTGAAGCAGATAGAGGGTTTCATGATGATTGTGTGATGAATTGTGTATTATTTTCATGGTTTGTAACCACCGATTATTTCACACATTTAACAGATAAATTAGTAAAAAATTTGTTGTATTCGGAACAACAGAAACAAATTATTGAAGATATAGTTCCAGCAGGTATTTTTGATTATCAAGGAGATGAATCATTTGTTGATCCTAATGGCGATAGATGGTTTCTTGATGTTGTTGAATAATGCTAGATTATAAATAAAACCGTAAAACAAACTTTTTACATTAACAGGAGAAAAGTATGGCATTTCAAGTATCACCAGGCGTACAAGTCAGCGAAATAGACTTGACAAATGTTGTGCCTGCAGTATCAAGCACTACGGGTGCTATCGCAGGTACTTTCACATGGGGCCCTGTTGATGAAGTTATAACAGTTTCAGACGCTAAAGGTTTGGTAGATGAGTTCTTTTCACCTGCAAACACAAATGCTGGAGCTGAAGACTTTTATTCAGCAGAAGCATTCTTGAAGTACGGTTCATCATTAAGAGTAATTAGAATTAACACAACTGGTTTGTATAGTGCAAACCAAGGCGCTAATTCAACAACACTTCTTAAGAATGAAAGCGAATACGAATCAACATACCAAGACGGTTCACAAAATGCAACCGTTGGTACATTCGTAGCAAGATATGCAGGTGCCTTAGGAAACTCATTAAAAGTTTCAGTATGTGCTTCATCCGATGCTTATTTCAACGATAGCGTAACTGCTGTAAATAATACGGCTAATGAAGCCGCAGGTCAAACAGTCATCACAGTAGATGATGGTTCTGTATTTACAGTAAGAGACATCATTAAGTTTGCTGGACATGATACAAAATATCGTGTCACAAACATCGCTACTAACGATATCACTATTGAAGCATTGGGCGAACCTACAGGCACTGGTCTAACAACAACAGTAAACGATAATACTAATATTGACAGATATTGGGAGTTCTACAATTTATTTGATAGAGCGCCAGGAACATCTGCTTCAGCAACAGCCGCTGGCGGTTCTGCTGACGAAATACATATTGTTGTCGTAGACGAAGACGGTATAATTACTGGAACTAAGAACCAAGTTTTAGAGATTCACGGTTTTGTATCTTTGGCATCTGATGCGAAAGATTCAGTAGGTAATTCAAATTATTATAAAAAGGTTTTAGAAAGAGATTCTAAATGGATTTGGTGGACAGGTCACTCAACAACTATGATGAGTTCTGCAACTGCAGATGTGACTCACTCAACTTCAACAGGTAGTCCTTTTTCAAGACCTTCTACTCCGCAAAATTCATCACTAAGTGGTGGTGCAGACGGCAGATCCCCAACTGCTGCTCAAAAATACGGAGCATGGAACACACATTTTGCAGATGCAGAAACAACAGACATATCAATTCTAATCACAGGTTCTACAAGAACTGATAACGGTTCAGGAACAGATCAAGATGTAGTTGCAGATCACAATACAATTGTGAATCAAGCAATACAACTTTGTGAAACTAGAAAAGATTGTATGGTAGTTGTTTCACCAAGAAGATCATCTGTTGTAAATGTAACATCTGAATCAACACAACTATCAAATGTACTTGCAGATTACGCTTCAGTAACCTCAAGTTCATATGCAGTGTTGGATTCAGGTTGGGTATATCAGTACGATAGATTCAATGATAGATATGTTTGGGTACCAGGTAACGCTCACACAGCGGGTATCATGGCAAGATCAGACTTATTAAGAGACCCATGGTTCTCACCTGCTGGTTTCACAAGAGGTCAATATCTTGGAATCACTAAACTTGCTTTCAATCCAAAACAAGCAAGTAGAGATGATTTATATCGTGCAAGAATCAATCCAATCGTTACATTCCCAGGTCAAGGAACAGTATTGTTCGGCGACAAAACAGCATTAACATCACCTTCTGCTTTTGACAGAATCAATGTTAGAAGACTGTTTATCGTATTAGAGAAAGCAATCGCAACTGCTGCTAAGGCACAACTCTTTGAATTCAATGATGCATTCACAAGAGCACAATTCAGAGCTGCAGTAGAACCTTTCCTAAGAGATGTGAAAAACAGAAGGGGTCTTGTAGATTTCTCAGTTTTATGTGATGAAACAAACAATACAGATACAGTCATTGACAGAAATGAATTTGTTTGTTCAATCTTTGTAAAACCTGCAAGGTCAATTAACTATATAACTTTAAACTTTGTTGCTGCTAGAAGCGGTGTAGAGTTTGAAGAAATCTACGGAGCAGTTTAACAGGAGTAAACAATGGCAAGTATAGATCAATTTAAAGCACAACTAATCGGAGGTGGACCAAGAGCCAACCGATTTAGAGTATTCATTCCTAGAACAGGAAATAGAATCGAATTCTTGTGTTCAGCTGCTCAGATTCCTGCTGCTGATATAGGTGAGATTTCAGTTAAATGGATGGGTAATGTATTAAAATTACCTAGTGACAGAGCATTCGCAGATTGGACTGTCACAATCATTAATGACTTGGAATTCTCAGCAAGATCAGCATTAGAATTGTGGCAAGGTGAAATTGCCGGTTATGGTGATTCCGTAGGTTCAACATCTTTAGATTTTATGATCGACAGAGCATATGTTGAACAATTGGATAAATCAGATGCAGTTTTAGCAAGATATGAATTCTTCAATATGTGGCCGAAAACAATTGGACCCATCACTCTCAGTTATGAAACTGGTGGTGAGTCATTGGAAACTTTTGATACCACATTCTCTTTTTCACATTGGGAAAGAGCACTTTAATTAGTGAGATATAACGCCCTATAAGGTGTTATAAATAAGATTATGGAATTATTCGGGTTTGAAATCACTCGTAAGAGAGATGAACTAAGAGCAACTGAGGTCGCTAAGGCGCCCTCATTTGTTCCACCTGTTGATGATGACGGCACTCCTGTCATACAATCGCAACCAGGCGGTTTTATTACAGGAGGCGCATATGGTTCATTCATTGACATGGAAGGTGGTATTAAGAATGAGGCAGAACTCATTCGAAGATACCGAGAAACTTCTTTAATTCCTGAAGTTGATTCAGCGATTGAAGATATTGTTAATGAGTGTATCACTTCTGATAGTTCAGATAGGATAGTATCACTCGATCTCAGAGATGTGAAACTCTCTGATAGTATCAAGTCAAAGATACAAGATGAGTTTTACCATATCCTAAACATAATGAAGTTCAATCAGAACTCTCATGAACTTTTCAGAAAATGGTACATAGATGGAAGAATTTACTTTCATAAAGTTGTTGACAGTAAAAGACCTAAAGCAGGTATTGTCGACTTGAGAAATGTTGATCCTATAAAGATCAAAAAAATTCGTAATATTGAGAAAGAAAGAGATTCTAAAACTAAAGTTGAAAGAATCAAAAAAATAGAAGAGTTTTATCTCTTCAACGATAAAGGTTTTGATAAGTCTGGTTCAGGCGAGGGTAATACCGTCAAAATCGCACCTGAGGCAGTAACATATACTACTTCAGGTTTACTTGACTACACAAAGAATGTTGTAGTCGGTTATTTGCATAAGGCATTGAAAACTGCAAATCAGTTATCAATGATAGAAGATGCTCTAGTTATATACAGAATATCAAGAGCGCCTGAAAGAAGAATCTTCTACATTGATGTTGGTAACTTACCAAAAGCAAAGGCAGAACAATACCTTGCAGATACAATGAACAGGTATAGAAATAAACTTGTTTATAATGCACAGACAGGTGAGATCAAAGATGATCGTAAACACATGTCTATGTTAGAAGATTTTTGGTTACCACGAAGAGAAGGTGGTAGAGGTACAGAGATCACTACTTTGCCAGGTGGGCAAAACTTAGATGATATCGCAGATATAGAGTACTTCAAAAAGAAACTATATCATGCATTAAATGTACCATTCTCTAGAATGGAATCAGATAACGGATTCAATATGGGTCGTACATCTGAGATTACTAGAGATGAATTGAAGTTTAATAAATTTACTAATAGACTTCAGAAAAAGTTTGCAAGAGTATTTGTTGACATTCTTAGAACTCAACTCATACTCAAAGAAATTGTAAGCGGTGAAGAGTTTGATGAATTCAAAGACTACTTACAATTTGATTTTGCAACCGACAACCATTTTACAGAGTTGAAGGATGCAGAAATACTTAGAGAAAGAGTTGATACTCTAAATTCTTTAGGTGATTTTGTCGGCAAATACTACTCACATGAATATGTAAGAAAGTATGTGTTAAGACAAACAGAAGATGAAATTAAGATCATTGACGCTCAGATCGAAAAAGAAAAAGATACAGGCGGAGATGAAAAAGAAAATGAATTTGGTGGATTTTAGGAGTAAACCATGAGTGAAATAAGTAAACAAATAGTAGATCAAATCGCTAACAAAGAATTTAGTGATGCAAAAGATTCAATCTTTCAAGGTCTACATAAAGCAGCTGCTGATACAGTAGACATGAAAAGAGTCGAAATGTCAACAGATTGGTTGAACAAAGAAAAGGAAGCTGAAAAGTAATGAAAACTTTCCAACAAATGAGTAAAGAATTGACTGAAGCAAAAATGAAATTGCCTTCTGGTCATAAAGAACTCAAAAGAGAAATTGTTAAAGTTGGAAGTAAATCATACGAATTAGTGTTTTCACAAAAAGGTAGTAAAGTACATGTCTTTTTAGACGGTATGGATACAGATGAAACATATAGAGACTTAAAGACTGCAGAAAAAGAAACTAAAAATATTAAAGCAGTTTTAAAACAAATGGGAGAAGAATTCTCATTTGAGGAATTTAAGGAGATTTTCAATGAAGTTAATATCTGAATATAACGATTACGAAGTTTCACCAGTTATCGTAGAACAAAACGAAAAAGGTGAGAAAGAATACTTTATCGAAGGTATTTTCATGCAATCTGAAATTAAAAACAGAAACGGTAGAGTTTATCCTAAAAATATCATGGAGAAAGAAGTCAGTCGTTACAGAGAACAATTCATTGATAAGAAGAGGGCATTCGGAGAGTTAGGACATCCTGAAGGCCCAACAATTAATTTAGACAGAGTATCCCATTTGATAACATCTTTAGAAGAAGATGGTAATAATTTCGTGGGAAGAGCAAAGATTTTATCAACACCAAACGGTCAGATTGTCAGAAATCTGATCAATGACGGTGCAAAACTTGGTGTGTCATCTAGAGGACTAGGTTCACTAGAACAAAAAGGTGATGCCCAATATGTAAAAGGCGATTTTCAGTTGGCAACTGCCGCTGATATCGTAGCAGATCCTTCTGCACCTGAGGCCTTCGTTGAAGGAATCATGGAAGGAGTAGAGTGGATCTACGAAAATGGTATTCTAAAAGCACGAAATGTAGAAAAAATGAGAGATGAACTCTTATCTGCAAAGAAAGTCAAATTAGAAGAAACCAAATTGAAACTATGGAAACAGTTCGTTGAGAACTTATAACATATAAATAAATAATAGAAAACTCAAACAGGAGAAACATATGGCAGAGTTAGATAAAAACCTAAAAGCAATTGAAGAGGCACAACAGCCTGATTCAAACGCTGAGAAAGGTGACAAAGTAGCTCCAAAACAAGGTTCGAGTGATGCTGAATCTATTGGATCAGGCAAAGCTCCTGTCGTCAAACCTGAAGAAAATCCTGTTGACAAAGCTGTCGATGCCGTTCATAAGGCAGAAGACGAAACTAAACCTGTCAAAGATGCAGTTAACAAATTAGCTGCACCTGCTGACAAAGGTGAAAAGTTAAAAGAAGATGAAGATTCAGATGAAGTTAAACTTTCTAAAATGGAATCCATCAAGGCTGTCGTCAACACTATGAAGGATATGACTAAGGAAGAACTTCTAAAAACTTTTGGTCAAATATCAGAAGAAGAAGTTGACGAAACCTTGACTAAAGCAGAAGTCGCCAGAAAAATCGTTGAAACTTTAAAAGGTATGGACGAAGCAGATGTTGCTAAGTTCGCTGAAGGTTGGATGAAAAAAGGCGAAGAAGAGGAAGAAGAGGAAGAAGTAAAAAAAGAAGAAGTAGAAGAATCTACTGAATCTTCCGAAGTTGAATCTTCACTAGTTGAGATTGAAGTAGAAGACGACCTCAATGCAATCTCAGAAGCACTCGAATTATCAGAAGAGAATGCTGAGAAAGCAAGAACAATCTTTAAAGCGGCTGTTCAATCTAAAGTAAAAGAAATTAAAGAATCTTTAGAATCTCAGTATTCAGAAGAATTAAAAACCTCAGTAGAAAAAGTTAAAGCTGATCTATCAGAAGCTGTAGACAAGTATCTATCATATTGTGCAGAAGAGTGGACGAAAGAAAACGAACTCGCAATCGAAAGAGGTTTGAGATCAGAAATGACTGAAAACTTTATCGAAGGACTAAAAACATTGTTCGTAGAACATTATGTTGATGTACCAGAAGACAAGTATGATGTTATTGATGAACTCGCAAATCGTCTTGATGAGATGGAAGCAAAACTTGACAGTGAAGTCCAAAAAAATATGGAAATAACTGAAGAGAACGACCAACTCAAAAGAGGCAACATTGTGAGACAGGCAGGTGAAGACCTAACTGAATCGCAAAGAGAAAAACTAAATTCTCTATCAGAAGGAGTAGACTTCAAAGATGCAGAAGATTTCGCAGAGAAAATTTCTGAAATCAAAGAAGCTTATTTCCCTACAGAGAAAGAAACTATTGCTGAAGAAACTGTAGTAGAAGAAGGTACAGGAAGTTTTGAAGATGAAAAATCTGAAAAAGTTTTCACACCTGAAATGTCACAGTATCTAAAAGCGGTTTCTAAATTAAAACCACTAAGTTAATTTTAAAGGAGAAAATGTAAAATGTTCTTATCAGAAAATTTACAACAAAAGTGGCAGCCTATTCTAGAGCACTCTGATCTTCCTGAGATCAAAGACAACTACAAGAAAGCTGTTACAGCAGTTATCCTCGAAAACCAAGAGAGAGCTTTATCAGAAGACAGAGCTACTCTTTCCGAGTCTGCACCTTTAAATGCTACTGGAAGTTCTGCTATTTCTAATTGGGATCCTATTTTGATCTCATTAGTGAGAAGAGCTATGCCAAATCTCGTTGCATACGACATTTGCGGTGTTCAACCAATGACAGGTCCTACAGGTCTTATCTTTGCTATGAAAGCAAGATATAACGACTATCCAACAGTTGGCCGTGAGAGTAAATCAGAAGCATTGTTTAACGAAGCTCGTTCAACATATTCTTCATCTGCTCAATCAACAGCTGCTGGTTTAGGTTTAGACCCTGTAAGTGATCCTTTTGATGCAACTGGTCCTGCCACCTACGCTGGTGATACAGGTTCAGGTATGTCAACAGCATCTGCCGAATCACTCGGTGATGCAGCTGGCAACCACTTTGCAGAAATGTCTTTCACAATCGAGAAAGCAACTGTCACAGCAAAATCCAGAGCACTTAAAGCTGAGTATACACTCGAATTAGCACAAGACCTCAAAGCAATCCACGGTCTTGATGCAGAATCAGAATTAGCAAATATTCTTTCATCAGAAATTCTTGCTGAGATCAACAGAGAAGTAGTTAGAGAAGTTAATCTTCAAGCAAAAACTGGCGCTTCTGCAACATCAACACCAGGCACATTCAACTTAGATGTTGATGCTAACGGTAGATGGTCTGTTGAGAAATTCAAAGGATTGTTGTTCCAAATCGAAAGAGAATCAAATGTTATCGCTAAAGAAACAAGAAGAGGTAAAGGTAACTTTATCCTTTGTTCTTCAGATGTAGCATCTGCTCTTTCAATGGCAGGCGTACTTGACTACGCTCCTGCTCTTTCAACTAACTTGAATGTTGACGATACTGGCAATACATTTGCTGGTCTTCTAAACGGAAGAGTTAAAGTTTACATCGACCCATATGCTGGTGTTGATTACTTGACAGTTGGATACAGAGGAAGCAACCCTTATGATGCAGGTCTTTTCTACTGCCCATATGTTCCATTACAAATGGTCAGAGCTGTTGGTGAAAACACTTTCCAACCAAAAATCGGTTTCAAAACAAGATATGGAATGGTACCAAACCCATTCGTAACATCTTCACCTTTGAGCGCCGTTTCAGGTGGTCGTGGAAACAACCAATACTTCAGAAAGTTAGCTGTTTCAAACATTCTGTAAGAATCTTACGATTCAAACTAAAGGGGATCTTTTTAGATCCCCTTTTTTTATGTACTAAATAATATAAATATCCTTAGGAGGGATTTGTTATGTCAGAATATGCAAAAAATGTGAAAGTGTTAGAAGGACCATGGGAGAAGAATGCTTTTCCAGATGGTGTAGAAACTACAAATGTAGTAAGTAGAACAGTGATCACACGATATGTTAAAGATGGTTATCTTTGCGAAGATGTCGTAACTAGAGAATACAAAAATGGTGATTACTTTGATGCAACTACAAACAAAAGGTTAATAAAACTTGGCAACTAATATCAATAAATCTATTCTCAATAAGAACAACTTTAAACTTCTTATTGACAAAGTTCCTACAGTAGAATACTATGTTCAAACTGTTACAATACCAGGTATGCAATTTACTGAAACAGTTCAATCTGCAGGTATTGGTTTAGATGCTTATTTTCCAGGCGATAAAATTTCATTTGAAACATTGTCTGTAAAATTTTTAATAGATGAAGATTTAGAAAACTATAAAGAGATTTATAATTGGATAAATTCTATAGTTCCTATTTCTAATCCTGCTGATTATAAAAACTATACTGATACAGTTACTACTGATAGTGGTCAATTCAGTTCGATAGACAATAATCTAAATCAGTATTCAGACATCACACTAGTGTTAAACACAAACAAAAATATACCTAATAGATACTTTAGATTCTATGATTGTTTTCCACTTTCATTGGGTGGTTTAGAGTTACAATCTGGTGGAGAGAATGAACCAGTGTCTTGTGAAGTGACTTTTAGATTCTCATATTACGATATAAATACCTCTAGTTAAAAACACATTTTCGTGTTATAATTATAGTATGAACTTGGATCAAATCAAAGAAATGTGGAAAGAAGATTGTGAGATAGATGATATCGAACTTGATAAATCTTCTTTAGAAGTACCTAAACTACATGCAAAATACTCAGAGTTGTTAACAGATAAAACTGTAGCATTAAAAAATTTACAGTTTAAGTACAACATATTACTAAGAGATAAGTGGTTGTGGTACAATGCGAAGTTAGATGAAGAGACTATTAGAAAGTATGGTTGGAAAGATGATCCTTTTGATGGTGTTAAAGTGATGAAAAACGATATGTCTTATTTCTTCAATTCAGACGAAGACTTACAAAAAATTTCTGCACAAGTTGAATATCATAAAATCACCATAGATTTTCTCAAAGAATGTATGCAGAACATTACTTGGAGACATCAAACAATTAAGAATACAATAGATTGGCGAAAATTCATGTCAGGTGTATAATGATATTAGAAAAGTATATTTGGGCATTACCAAATGCCTTTAGTGAAATTGAAGTGCAAGAGATCGAAAGACTTGCCTTAAAAAATGAAATACAAGATGCACTAATTGGTGACAATCAAGTTACAGAACATGGAGAAAGACACGAAGGAAAATCAAATAGTGAAATTCGTACTTCTTCTCTTAGATGGTTAGAAAATCTATCACAACCTTTAGAAGACAAGGTAGCCGATCTTGTCAATCAATGTTATTCTGAAACAGGTTGGTATTGGAATATACTACAACACCAAACATGGCAATATACAGTTTACAACGAACAACCTAATCGAAAAAAGGGCGACTTCTATACATGGCATACAGATGCTGGTCCAAACACATATCCTGATGGTACAATTAGAAAATTAAGTTGCACTATTCAATTGTCTGATCCAGATGATTATGAGGGCGGACACTTTCAGTGGTTAGATGCAACTGCAGAATTTGATAGAATGCAAGATTCTCCTATCATCAATATGACAAATTCAATACAAACTATACCTTTTAGTATGAAACAAAAAGGTACTATCATATTGTTTCCGTCTTTTTTACATCATCAAGTAACACCAGTATCGAGGGGTCAAAGAAAATCATTAGTATCATGGTTTGTAGGTCCTCCTTATGCCTAATTCTATTAAAATCACGCCTGTAGATGAGGTGTTTTTGCAAGTACATTGTGATGATGGTCTTGCAAGAGATTTATACGAATTCTTTTCTTTCACTGTACCCAATGCAAAGTTTATGCCTTCCTATAAAAATAAATTTTGGGATGGTAAAGTTAGACTCTTTTCTTTAAAAACTAAAAAGATTTACATAGGTCTATTGCCTTATGTAGATGAATTTTGTAAGGAAAGAGGATTTACCTTAGACGGTATTAATCTGGTCTTAGGCGACAAGGAGAGACTCTCAGACGAAGATATAGACTACTTTGTCAAGTCACTTGACTTGCCATTTGAACCGAGAGATTATCAACTGGAAGCATTCAAAACCGTAGCACAATATGGAAGACAACTGCTTTTATCGCCAACTGCAAGTGGTAAATCATTAATCATATATCTTATTCTTAGATGGTTTGAAGGAGAAATGCGATTCACTAACTCTTGTAAATCTATTGTTATCGTACCTACAACTTCACTTGTAGAACAAATGGCGAAAGACTTTGTAGATTATGGTTACAAAGATAAAGTCTGCAAGATATATCATGGTCAAGAAGTCTTTGATGCACCTATCACAATCACTACATGGCAATCATTCAGTAAAGCACCAAAAGAAGTACTTCAATCATTTGATGTTGTGATTGGTGACGAAGCACATTTATTCAAAGCACAAACTCTAAAAGGCATATTAGAGAAGATGAAACACACTTCTGTAAGAGTGGGTACGACAGGTACGCTTGATGGTACAGAAGTACATAGACTACAACTTGAAGGTCTTTTTGGGCCTGTTAAAAGAGTTACCACTTCTGCACAACTTATAGAAGAGGGAACAATAGCTGCGATTGATATACAATGTATCATACTTCGTCATACCAAACAATCTAAGATGAGTTACCAAGAAGAAATGGATTATCTTGTCTCTAATGAAAAACGAAATCAGTTTATAGTTAATCTTGTATCGTCTCTGAAAGGCAATACCCTAGTGTTATTTCAATATGTAGAGAAACACGGTGAAGTTTTGTACCCTATGTTGAATAATAGAGTGAAAGATTTACATTATGTTTATGGTGGTACTGATACAGATGATAGAGAAAAGGTCAGAGAGATTGTAGAGAAGTCTAAAGAAAGTGTTATACTAGCGTCATACGGTACATTCTCTACAGGTGTTAACATCAAAAGAATCAATAACATTGTTTTCGCATCGCCATCAAAGTCTCGCATAAGAAATTTACAGTCTATAGGTCGTGGTCTTAGAAAGTCAGAAGACAAAGACAATATGAGATTATTTGATATTGCAGATGATCTACAGACAGACAATTATACTTTAAGTCATCTAAAAGAAAGGATAAATATCTATAACGAAGAAAGTTTTCCTTATGAAATACAACAATTTGATTTAAAGTAATGGCAACAACAATAGACTTATTACCTACAAGATACGAAGTTCTCAGATTAAGAAACGGTGTTGAAATCTGCGGAATGACCAGAGACACAGGTACAAAAATTGTAATTACTTTACCTATGATCTGTAGACTTTCTGCACCATCTACAAAAGAAACTCTAGCAACTTTCTATCCATATGCACCTTTAACTTCTGATCATAATATAGAGTTTCCTCTTGATTATATTGTTCATAGAAACATTATGAACACACAATACATTCCTTTTTATGATGAAGCATCTTCTCAATGGATGACAATGATTGAAAATAATAGTATACCATTAATCGATCCAAAAGAATTCACAAAAGCAAAAGATTATATGGATGATGTTTTGCAAACAGTGATTGATGATATGAGAAAACACCGTTTTGAAGATGAAGAGTATGATCTCTATGAAGATCGTTACGAAGAGTTCGCAAGATCAAAAACTCCTAAAGATAAGAAAAAGATACATTAGGATTGTTTCCTTTATAAATAATCGCCGTATAACACACCGTTATACTAATTCATAAATGGAGTTTATAATAGAAATGACTGAATTGGTCGCAAAATTATCAAAGTTAAATAGAAAAAGAAAACAAGTCACACAAGCAGATGTTGTTGAAGGCTTAGAAGTAATGTTATTAATTACTATATTCGTTTCATGCACATACGCTGTTGCACCTATAGTATAATGAAAAAGTTAGAAACATGGGAAAAAGAGAATCTTCTTATGGCAGCTACTCTACTTATTCTAATGAATACATTCTTAGTAGGGTTCTTTCATTTTGCTAACATAGCATGAGTGATCTAAATACTAATAAGATATTGCAAGCAATCAATTTATCTCCGCCTCTAAACGAAAACTTTTTTGATAAGTTAGAGAAGATGCACCCAATGAGACAAATTGTTTATGCTACTGTATTACAGATCGTTGTATTTGGGTCTATGATGGTATCATTCTATCTACTACATCTATTATTTGGATAGCTTCTTAACCGCAACATAGTTATGTTAACATACGAATCTTAATTCGTAAACCCATTTTTTATAAAAAAGTCAAATCAATAAATACCTAAAAACCCCTTGTAGAAATAAGGGTTTTGGTGTATTATCCATACATGACTACAAAAAAACAAAATGAACATTATGTAAACAACAAAGAGTTTACAGAAGCAGTCGCCGAGTATTCTGAGGCAGTCAAAATTGCAGAGACTAAAGGTGAAGATTTACCAAGAATGTCTGAGTACATAGGAGAGTGTATCTATAAGATTGCAACTCGTTTATCTACTCGTCCTAATTTTATCAATTATACCTATAGAGACGAAATGATCTGCGATGCAATTGAAAACTGCATTCAATACATTGGTAACTTTAACAGAGAAAAGTCAGATAATGCATTCGCATATATTACTCAGATTTGTTATTATGCCTTTCTAAGACGAATACAAAAAGAAAAGAAACAAGTTTACATCAAACAAAAATCTATAGAAGAGTCAGGTATTACAATGGATGCCTTCGATACCTTTGATGGAACTCATGATCCTAATCTTATCAATACTAATATTGAATGGATGCAAGATAACATGACTCGTGTTGAGTATGAACCTAGAAAGTCAAAAAGACAAAAGAAACAATCAAAACTTAATTTAGAAAACTTTACAGACGAAGAATGATAATAGCCATATTGAACGACACACATTGTGGAGTTCGTGGAGATATGATAGAAATGGCCAAATATCAAGGCCGATTCTATAATGAAATTTTCTTTCCATATCTAGACGAACATAACATCAAACATATAATACATCTAGGTGATTACTTTGATCGTAGAAAGTTTATAAACTTTGCATCTATGAAAGCAAACATTCAACACTTCATAGAACCTATGACAGAAAGAGGCATCACTATGGACCTTATCATAGGAAATCACGACACTTACTATAAGAACACTAATGATGTGAATGCACCTGAGTTGTTATTATATAATCAACCTAATGTAAATGTTATCGCAGAGTGCGAAGTCAAAGAGTATGATGGTTTTAATATTGCACTTGTGCCTTGGATTAATAATGAAAACTATGCAGATTCAGTAGAGTTCTTACAGTCTGCAAATGCATCATGGTGTATGGGTCACTTTGAGTTTGAAGGTGCAATTATGCAACCTGGTATGACCTGTCAACACGGTTTAGATCATTCATATGTAAAGAGATTCGATAAAGTACTCAGTGGTCATTTTCATCATAAGTCAGAGTTTGCAAATGTCAGATATCTAGGATCACAAATGCAATTCACATGGTCAGACTATGGCGATAACAAATACTTTCACATCTTTAATACAGAAACACAAGAGATTACACCAGTTCTAAATCCACTTACAATGTTTGAAAAGGTGTTCTATGATGATACAAATGAAACTTTTGAAACTATTAGTAATAAAGATTATTCAAATGTAACAGGAAAGTTTACTAAGATTATTGTAGTTAATAAAGATAATCCATACTGGTTTGATACATTCTTAGATAAAGTACATGGTAATACTCCACTTCATGTATCAGTGGTAGATGATAACAAACACATGGATTGGTTGAATGACGAAGATATGGGTGAAGTTGAAGACACACTTACTATTTTAACCAAGTACATTGATGGTTTAGATATACAAGGAAAGAAAAAACCACTTTCAGAATTAATGACTTCGTTGTACCATGAAGCTCTTGATGAACACAATTACTTATGATAATTTTTAAAAAGGTTAGATATAAAAATCTATTATCTTCTGGTAATAAATTTACAGAGATACAACTAGACAAACATCAAACAACCTTAATTTTAGGTGAGAATGGTGCAGGCAAGTCCACATTACTAGATGCAATGTGTTTCGCACTTTATGGTAAAGGGTTTCGTAATCTTAAAAAAGAACTACTCATTAATTCAATCAATCAAAAAGAACTTCTAGTAGAACTAGAGTTTTCTATTGGCAAAAAAACTTACAAGGTTATTCGTGGTGCAAAACCAAATAGATTTGAGTTATACCTGAATAATACTTTAATCAACCAAGATGCAACTATGAGAGACTATCAGGAACATTTAGAGAAGAACATTCTCAAAATGAGTTATAGATCGTTTACTCAGATTGCTATTTTGGGTTCTGCAAACTTTACACCTTTCATGCAACTTCGTGCTGTAGAAAGAAGAAGACTTGTAGAAGACTTACTAGATATCTCTATCTTTAGTACAATGGGAGACATTCTAAAGAAAAGAATTTCTAGTCATAACATTGAAGTGAAAGAAACTAATCATGAAATCGATATTCTGGAAGAAAGAATCAGCGGTCTTAATGAACAACTTAATGCACTCCGTGAGAATCGTGAACAGAAACTTAAAAAGTTTGAAGGGACTGTTGATGAAACAAATAAAAACATTGACTCACTCATGGAGAGAATAAATGAAAAGACGAAAGATGTGGTGGAGAAAAAATCCACTATCAAGGATATCGATCCTCAAAAAGATCGACTTAAACAAGCAGTGGAGTTGGAGAGAAAACTCTCGGAAAATTATTCTAAAGCACGGAAACAAATAGAGTTTTACCAAACGAATGACGAATGTCCAACATGTAAACAAGGTTTAGATGAAGAACATAAGAAATCTCATATCAAAGAGATTGATGAAAAAGCAATTGAGTTTCAACATGCCATGGAACAAATATCAGAAACGATAAATGAGTCAAGAAGAAGATTGGAAGAAATTCAACAAGTACAGGATGAAATTGATACAATACAAAAGAAAATTGGTATACTTCAAACTGAGATTGTATCTAATCAAAAGTTCATTCAAAAGATTCAGAAAGAAATAGAAGACTTGAAGAATGAACAAAGTGGCAACTCTAATGTACAAGAGAGAATAGATGATAGTGAAGATAAGTTGGATATCTTACATAAAAAGAAAAAAAACTTAGTTGAACAAGGACACTATTTCGAAATAGGTCAGATGTTACTAAGAGACCAAGGTGTAAAACAAAAGATCATCAAGCAATATGTTCCTATTATGAATAAGTTGATCAATAAGTATCTTGCATCTTTAGAGTTCTATGTTGGGTTTGAGTTGAATGAAGCATTCGAAGAGACTATCAAATCCAGATTCAGAGACGAATTCAAATACGATAACTTCTCACAAGGTGAAAAGATGAGAATCGATCTTGCACTTCTATTCACATGGAGAGCAGTTGCAAGAATGAAGAATTCGGTGAATACTAATCTATTGATATTAGACGAAGTGTTTGATTCATCACTTGACACACAAGGTACAGATGACTTCCTAAAACTATTAAACACCTTGACAGAAAAAACAAATGCATTTATAATAAGTCATAAAGGAGATGCTCTATATGACAAATTCAATGACACCATCAGATTTGAGAAGTATAAAAACTTTTCTAGGGTCGCAGAGACATAAATAGTACCATGAAAAGTTTTTCAGAGTTCCATAGTATACCAACTAAGTTAGACTTACCAAAGGTTCAACTTCGTGAGCTAACAGTATCTCCATACTACACACAAAGAGGTCAAGCAAATCCATACTATGACCTAGATATTAAATTAGATGTAGTACAACAAACAGTAGGTAAAGGTGAGATCAGATTCAGAAATGTTGAGAACCCTAGTGGCCAAGAACTCCTATCAATCGGTAATGGAAAGTATTTCTTTCAAATAGAACTAGACGGAAAAGAAACGCCTTACTATGTCAGAACAACCAAGTCTGCAGTTAAAAGTCATTTTGGTATGAAACAAAGAAAAAATTCTACTGCCTCATCAAATGTCAACGAACTACTAACTGTATACTTTCTCTTGCATACAAATGAATTAAAAATGGATTCTAAAGAATGGGAATTGACAGTTACTAAAAAGAGTGGTGATACAGGTGTTCTACTTGGTGATGGTGGTAAACTTAGTTATGATCAATTAATATCTTTACTAGATGAAGATGACACTGCTGAAAGAGATATAAAAATTGGTATGTCAAATGCAGTTGCTGTAATAAAGGATCTTCAAGGTAGTTCTATAAAGAATGTTTATTGGACGCCTAGAGGAAAACCAGGCGGTATAAGTAAGAACAATCCTTCAGATGTAATCGTAGAAACTGATGCAGGTTTCATAGGTTATTCTAATAAGATATCTGCTGGAAAAGATATGACTCCTAAAATGAATGCATCTATCGTTGCTCAGTTTGAGAAACTAGGAGACAGTAGACAAGTTAAAACAATTCAGAAGTTTATAGATGACTCTATAGACTTTGCTATATCTACCATCAAAGACAAGACAGTTAAAAAAGAAGTTGTTGTCAAGTTTCAATCTGCTTTACATAGAGACAAATACACTGAAGGCGGTTCTAAGAAAAACTTTCATGCACTAGGAATATTGTTTACTAAAAACAATCTTAATTTTTATGCAGATGATTTTTACTATCCTTTCAGAAACAATCTCATTTCTCTAGTATCTAATCATTTTAAAACATCTTCGAACTTATTGTACATGTTAAACACAATGGGATACTATACATATCCAGATGCAAACGCTACGCCATGTCCATACAAATTATTAATAGGTTCTGAAAGCAGTTCAACAATCAAAGATGTTGGTTCAAACGAAGAACTAAAAGCATTGTTTTTAAATAAAGATGCCAGAAAATTGACAGGTATTAAAGTTGACTATACACAAGGTCAACAATCGTTTAGAGTTTCATTTACATTCAATAGAAAAAGTTATACATTGCCCATAACACTAAGAACAAGAAGTGCTGGTGGTTGGGCAGGAAAAGCACTATACATGTCATCATCAGGAATAATATAATGTATCAATTGGTAGAAGAAGCAAGTAAAGTATTACGAACACCACCAGAGTTATTTGACTTTGAGAAAAACGGAGACAAGGCACAAGAGATTGCCGATAAGATGTCTGAGGCAATGATCAAGTTTGGTGGCATAGGATTGTCTGCAAATCAGGTGGGTCTGAATGCAAGAATGTTTGTTATGAAAACAGAAGATAAAGGTATTGTACCTTTCTTTAATCCTGAACTTACTAAAGTCTCACAAGATACAGACATGATGAAAGAAGGATGTCTGTCATTTCCAGATATCTATCTAATGATAAAGAGATCAAAAGTGGTAGAACTTAGATACCAAGATGTTGAAGGCAACGAACAAACAATCATGTTAGAAGGACTTGCCGCTAGATGTGTTCAACACGAAATTGATCATCTAAATGGCGTCTTGTTTCTACAAAGAGCATCAAGACTTAAATTAGAGAGAGCATTAAAGTCAAGACCAAAAGAACAAAAGAAAAGACTTGAATTTGAAAAAAGAATGGCGATTGTCAGATATCTCAAAAAGATAGAAGATGAGAAGGCACAAAAGAATGAATCAGAAAGTGAAATTCCAGATCCTGTCAGTGAAACAAGCACTGAGTCTACAGGAAGCTAAATCTGTAATAGATTACCATATTGCAAATAAACATCTTAGATCGATAGGTGACGGTTCGGATTATCGTGCAATCAACAAAATTCATATAAAGAAACCTTACATTAGAGACACACTTAACCGATTAGAACAGATCGCAATCGGTGAAATTAAAAAACATACAGACGATACAGTATTCACCGAAATGTGTAATATAACTGAATGGTCTATCGGCGGTGTTCAAGAACCACATACAGATTTATATTCATCACATGAACTAAGAAATGAGGTCGAAAATGACGGTTCTCGAGCATGGACAGCAATTGTCTATCTCAATACTAATTATCGTGGAGGTAGAACATACTTTCCAAAATCTCAATACAATCCAGTAGAATACATACATAATCCACAACCACAGGAAATGATTCTCTTTGAAGGCATACATCATTTACACGGTGTAGAAAAAGTTCGTGGCAACAGTCGTCATACTATTGCAATCTGGTTCACCAAAAATCCTAAAAAGATAATGACTGATTTGATTACAGAGGATTTAAGTTTAGATCAAATTTCATTAAGATATCCTAAATGATAGATTTTTATGATGGCAATATCAACTCATTGCTCGAATGGATAAAAACAGACAAATATAAAACAGAACATGCGCCTGAACCATATTGGTCTTGGGTCTATGAAAGGTTGCCTGTAAAGTCAAACATTTCACATGGTTTAGGAAAAATGAATGAACAATCTCCATATTTTGGTGATTGGTCTATACCATATCCACATGTACATACACGAAGTATGAAGTGGGATCCAAAAGTTTTCACCATTCTCACATATCTTGTTGCACCAGAAAAGGGTGGTGAATTTGCATTAGGCGGTTTAAGTCCTAATGATCCATATCAAGATATCACAATCAAACCTGGACTTACCATAGGTTCTTATGCAAATATATGGCATGGGGTAAGACCAGTTCTCAAAGGCGAAAGAATCGTACTATTTACGATAGGTCATCCCTAAACCATTGATCCTATAAGGTTTTTTAGGGGTTGACAATAGACCTCTTTTTTTGTTATCCTATACACATGATAAGAAATAAAAAAGGAGATAAATTATGAGTCATTTTTCAAACGATTTAATTGCCGATAGAGCAATGTCAGATGCAATCGATCTAGTCGATACATTTTCAAACATGAAAGTCAGACAAGTTTTACATCTAAACTTTGGTATGATGATACCAATGTGGAAACAAGACTTGTCAAAAGAAAGAGATTGGTTGATCGATAAATTAGCAAATCAATTCTTTGCAGAAGCAATGGAAAGACCTGGTCCTCACGGCTAGGGGTTGACAATAGACCACATTTTTTGATACCATTATATTATGAATGAAAATCTAAGAACACAAAAAGACAATCTTGCCAAATTAATGGCAACCGAAAATTTAACAATCGTGCATAGGAAAGTTCCTACTGCATACTTTGATATTAAGAATAGGGTACTTTGTTGTCCAATCCTCAAAGATGACCTTTCTCCTTATCTCTATGATTTATTCATGGGTCATGAGGTTGGACACGCCCTACACACTCCATTAGAAGGACTTCACTCCACTATTAAAGAAAACAGAACACTTAAAGGTTATCTTAATGTTATAGAAGATGTTAGAATTGAAAGAAAGATTAGAGACAAATTTTCAGGTCTTAGAAAGTCTTTCTTTAAGGCATACAATGAACTTATGGATATTGACTTCTTTGGAATTAAAAAAAGAAACATACAAGAACTGTCTCTTATCGATAAGATCAACCTGATCACAAAAGTTGGTTCTAGAGTTAACATCAAATTAACAGACGAAGAACAAGTCTTCTTAGATAAGGCACTTGCTGTTGATACATGGGAAGATGTAGTATCAGTTGCACAAGAAATTTATGAGTGGTCAAAAGAGAATGAGACCAGAGACGAAAATGATGAATCAATCAAAACTTTGATGGACAATTTAGAGATCGAAGAAGACGAAGAACTCGACTCTTTTGAAGAAGACTATAGTGAAACAGATGGAACAGATTCAGACGAAGATTACGAAGATGATGAAGATGTAGAAGACTACTTTAACGATCCTGATGATACTCTTCCAGATTTAGATGAAGAATTAAAAGAAACTGGTTCAACTCAAAACGATAGAAGTGGTGGTAGATATGATGATGAAGATGGCGCTAGAGAGTCATTAACAGAACATAATGCTCATAACAATGAAGATATGTTCCAATCAGAAGACAATCACATTAGAGTTCAAAAAGATTTAAGAGAATTTTTCAACTCAGACTTCATGAAAAATAATGAATTTGTTGTCTCTTATAAAACTCTTTTAAAAGACCTTGATGAGTGGTTTGCGGAAAAAGAAAACAGAACTTACAATTACTCTTACAATATGAAAGACATTCAGAGATTAGCGCTTGTTACTGCCAAAAAATTAGAAAACAGAAACAAAAAGTTAGTCATGCATATGGCAAAAGAATTTGAAATGAGACAGACTGCCTTGAGAAGTGCCAAGGCACTTACTGGTAAAACGGGTCAACTTAATATGAATAAACTTGCCAAGTATCAGATTGTTGATGATGTATTTAAAAGGGTTACTTATCTTCCAGATGGTAAGAATCATGGTGTCAATGTTTTAGTTGACTGGTCTGGTTCAATATCAAGGGAAGTTTGTGATCTCTTAGAACAAGCTATCATTCTTACAATGTTCTGTAGAAAAACAAATATACCACACAGAGTTTATCTTTTCTCAGATCAGTATTTAAAAGGTTTTGATGATTGGGGAAGAGGTTCAGAATGTTTAGTAGAATTGTTCTCAGATAAACAATCAAACAAAGACTTCTACAGTGTGTTAAAACTTGTTTCTCATATCTGGAACAATTTTAGATTCGACAATGCTTCTTGGAGAGGCATTGATAAATTCTTAGATCAATGGAAAACTTGGTACAACGAAGACTTCAAAGGTTATGAGGACGATAGATGGTTACAAATTCCATTTAATTATACTTTGCCTAATCGTTTAAGTCTTGGTGGTACACCTCTTAACGGCGCTTTGATCTACATGAGAAAACTCCTTACAGAGTTCAACAAAAACTACAGCATTGAGAAGTCAATTTTGACAGTGATTACTGATGGTGAAAGTCATCAAACTCCAATACTGAAAAATACAGACGAAGAAACTAAACAAATTAACGAACAAATAGATCCAAATGATGAGTATTCTTATAGAACTAGAGAGAAAAGCGAACTTATTGATCCATATAACAGAAGAGTTTATCTAGTATCTAGTAATGGGTTTTACAATTTTGACAGAACACAAAACCTATTAGAGTGGATTTCTGATTCATGTAATACAATCAATACAGGTTATTTCATAATTAGTAAAAAACATGAAGCATTAGACATACTAGAAAAATCAGGTGTGCCTGGCAATTACAGAATTCATGAGGACGATTGGGCAGATATTAGAAAGTTTGGTAAAGTTTACTCAGTCAAGGGTTATAACAAACTGTTTATCACCACTTCAAACAATTTATCAGTGCAAGATAATGATGAATTAGACAACGATCTAATTGATGCCACAAAGGCAAAAATAAGAGGCGCTTTTCTGAAAAATCAGAGAGGCAAAGTAAGTTCAAGATTTTTAACTAATGAGTTTATTAAGGAGATAGCATAATGGAAACATTAAAAGTAGATATGGATTATCATTGGGGAGGCCCAAATGAGTATAGTAAATTTGCAGATGCAATTGCTGAAATAGGTCCAAGTCCGTGTATGAAGTTCGATTGCGAAAGAAAAACAGCATGTGCGGAAGAAGGAGTTGAATGCAAGGCATTCAGATTTTGGGTCAATAATGGATCATTGTCAACGATAAGAAAGGTCAATGGTAAGAAAACCGAAGTATCCATTGAAGAGGATTGCACAAGAATTTTGAGAATTTGTGAATAAAAAGGTTGACAGTAGGTACACTTTTTTGATAGGATGGACACATGATGAGATATAAGAAAAATAAAGGAGGCTGCTTATGACTTTATCCGTAGGTGATACTGTGACTATTAATGGTCAGAATATCAAACTTCAAGCCAACAAGATTCAGTTTTTACAAGAACTATCTGAGGCATATCCAGACCAAACGGTCTTTTCAAAGGAAGAACTAGATAATTTTGGTTCTACTCCTTATTGGGTTTACTCTAAAAAATATCCTTTTAGAGCAAACGATGATGCAACCATTTTTGATTTAACACCACTCATGTCTAGTGGTTATAAATCAGTGCCAGTTCCAAAGGCAAAAATGTCTGTTGTAATTCCTGCAAAAAAACCCTCGAATATGCCAGTCGCTGCTCAGACTCAGACACTTAATGTCTTAGAAGACAATGTTAAAATTGTTCCAGAAAAGATGTCTAACTATGTTCCGTTTGGTCACTTCAAAGATGTGGAGAATATCATCAGTTCTAAGATATTCTTTCCAGTTTTTGTGACTGGTCTTTCAGGTAACGGTAAGACACTTATGATCGAACAAGTGTGTGCTAAGTTGAAGAGAGAACTCTATAGAGTTAACATCACTATTGAGACAGATGAAGACGATCTAATGGGTGGTCATACTCTAGTCAATGGCAACATTGAGTTCAGAGAAGGACCTGTTCTCAAAGCAATGAGAAAAGGCGCTGTTCTTCTCTTAGATGAGGTTGATCTTGGTTCAAACAAATTGATGTGTTTACAATCTGTCTTAGAAGGCAAAGGTTACTTGATCAAAAAAACTGGTGAGTGGGTAACACCTGCTGAAGGTTTCACAGTTCTTGCTACTGCAAACACCAAAGGTCAAGGTTCAGAAGACGGTAAGTTTATCGGTACTCAGATTATGAATGAGGCGATGCTTGAGAGATTTGCAATCACTATGCAACAAGAATATCCACCAGTAAACATTGAGAGAAAAATTCTCTCTAAAGAAATGGAGTTGACTGGCGATGTTGATGTAGAATTCGTTGAGAAACTTGTTGATTGGGCAGATATCATTAGAAAGACTTACTACGAAGGCGCTATTGATGATGTTATCACAACAAGAAGACTTGTTCACATTGTCAATGCATTCAGAATGTTTGGTGACAAACTCAAGTCTATTCAAATGTGTATCTCAAGGTTTGACGAAGAAACCAGAAATGCAGTTCTAGACCTCTATTCTAAAATAGATTCTGGAGTTGATCTAAATGCAGAAAACCCTGTTGACGAAAACTCTGATTCAGACTATAATGATCAAGATGAGTATATTTAAGAAAAAAATCGACTACAAATATAATGAGGACAATCTTTTGAAAGAATTGTCCTCTTATATTGATCGAACTTATGATCAACATTACTCATTAAACAAATACCAGTCCACTGAATTTATTATTGACAGTGGTCATGGAGAAGGATTTTGTATCGGAAACATAATGAAATATGCACAACGATACGGAAAGAAAGGCGGCAAGAATAGGGCAGACTTATTAAAAGTTTTGCACTATGCTTTGTTTATGTTACATGTTCATGATAAACAGGAGGCTGAAAAGTGATGAAAATTAGTAACGATACTAGAAATATCCTAAAGAACTTTTCCACTATTAATAGTGGAATCAAAGTGAAAGAGGGTAATAAGTTAGAGACAATCTCTAACATGAAAAATATACTTGCAGTTGCAACTGTAAGTGAAGACTTCCCAAAGGAGTTTTCAATTTATAACCTACCAGAATTTTTGGGTGCGACATCTTTGATGGAAGATCCAGATTTTCAATTTGGTGATGCAAGTCTGACTATTGCAGATAACAGTTCTGCTATGTCTTACTTCTATGCAAGTGATGGAATGGTAACTTCACCTGAAAAGATGGTGACAATGCCAGACTCAGAGGTCAAAATTGATATCTCATCACAGCTGCTATCTGATCTAAATAAAGCAGCTAGTGTTCTAAGCGTAAATGATCTAGTCTTAGAAAGTGATGGTACTAAAATGACACTCACTGTAAAAGATAAGAAGAATGCTACATCTAATACATTCTCTAGGATTGTAGGTGAAGGAAATGGTGTGAAATTCACATTCAATTTCAAAATTGAAAATCTAAAAATCTTAGATGGTAACTATGAAGTATTTGTTTCTTCAAAAGGAATCTCAAACTTCAAAAACAAAGATGTAGATTTAGAGTATTTTATTGCACTGGAACCAGATTCAAAATACAATGTGTAACATATATATTAGTGTGAGTAAAGTTCCAGTCTCTGCTCTACTCTCGGGAGTGACTCAATCTCATCATCTTAGGGTGTGTCACACTCAGAACTCGGTGGGGAGTTCTGTCTTATGAAAAACGAATTTTTATTCGTAGAAAAGTATCGTCCTCAAACAATTGAGGACACGATACTTCCTAAACCAATCAAAGAGACTTTCAAAGAATTTGTAAAACAGGGTGAGATACCTAACTTACTATTATGTGGTTCTGCAGGTGTCGGTAAAACAACAATCGCAAAGGCACTTTGTAATGAGTTAGGTGCAGACTTCATTGTGATCAATGGTTCAGATGAAGGCAGACTCATAGACACACTCAGAACAAAGATCAAAAACTTTGCATCAACTGTTTCTCTTAGTGGCGGTCCGAAAGTAGTTATACTTGACGAAGCAGATTACATATCTGCTGACTCAGTACAACCTGCACTCAGAGGATTTATCGAAGAGTTTAGTTCTAACTGTAGATTTATCTTCACTTGTAATTACAAGAATAGAATTATTGAACCTCTACATTCACGAACAACTGTTGTCGATTTCTCATTAACACCAAAAGACAAACAACTACTTGCAGGACAGTTTCTTACAAGACTCATATATATCTGTAAAGAAGAGAACATCAAGTACGATCATAAAGTTCTTGCTGAACTTATACTCAAGTTTTTTCCAGATTTTCGTAGATGTTTAAATGAAGTTCAAAGATATGGTGCAAGTGGTGTAATTGATAGTGGTTTATTATCTACACTAACAGAAGAAAAACTAACACCACTTATCGATATGATAAAAGATAAAAACTGGTCAGGCATGAGAAAGTGGGTTGCACAAAACTCAGACAATGATTTCAATACACTTTATCGTAAAGTGTTTGATGCACTTGAAAGTAGATTAGAACCTAGTTCTATACCTGCTTCCGTTTTACTGATCGCAGACTATCAACACAAGGCTGCATTTGCAATGGATTCTGAAATAAACTTTGTTGCTTGTTTGACAGAGATTATGTCAGAATGTAAATTTAAAGGAGACTGATATGGGACAATATGATGATAAAGTGGAGAGACAGAGACTTCTCTTACAAGCAGAGAAGTGGGCAAAAGAAGTTGATGGCATTCATGCACATTCTCTTAGTAGCATGTGGTACGACACAAGACCACAAGACACAGAAGATGGTAAAAGTGTTATTGATGTTCAATACAATAGTGGTCTTATCAAAAGAACTTGTAATGATGGTGCAGTCGTTTACTTTGGGGAAGAACTCAAAGGTGACGAACTTGTGTCAGAGTATGTCAGAAGAAAGGCACCAACAAGAACACAACAAATTCTTAGTTAATGTCTAAAAGAAATCCCTTTGACTTTGTAAAGTCAGTTTCTTATGACAAAAAAGATATCATGGTTGATGATATCGAAGAAAAATCATATCAACCATTTTTAACAAACAAAGCATTATCTTACCACCAAGATTCGATCTTTTTCGCAAATGAAATGAATGTTAGGCATGGTCTGGACAATCGTCTTCAATACTCTTTTTATCTAAATACCCTTAGAAAAAGGCAAAGATTTTCTACATGGAATAAACCATATATTAGTAAAAAACTTGATGCCATACGAGAGTATTATCAGATAAGCACCAGAGAAGCTAAAGATTATGAAAATTTATTATCTGATAAACAGTATCGTGAATTGAAAAAAAGAATGAATACTGGTGGAAGTAATGAATGAAATAGAATCACAAGTCGCAGATTTAGTAGAAATCACCTTTGAAAAGGAAGATGATTTTCTAAAGATCAGAGAAACCCTATCCAGAATAGGCGTCGCTTCAAGAAAAGAACAAGAATTATATCAATCGTGTCACATATTGCACAAGCGTGGAAAATACTACATTGTGCATTTCAAAGAACTCTTTAAGTTGGATGGTAAACCCACCAACATTGATGAAAACGATATTGCAAGAAGAAATACGATAGTATCCCTTTTAGAGCAATGGAGTTTAGTTAAAGTGGTAGACTCTTCTAAGATAGTGGAACCAAAAGCACCATTATCTCAGATTAAAATTATACCACATAAAGAGAAGAATCAATGGAATTTAATCACTAAATACTCCATTGGTACAAATAAACCATAATTACTTGGTTTTAAAAAAGGAGGAAAATTATGTTTCAAGGCATAATCGACTTCGTTATGGGAATCTGGAATTTATTAATGATAGTTCCAGTTGTTATATCAATTTGTAGTGTTATTGTCGCTATGACACCAACACCACATGATGATAAACTATGGGCTAAAGTCTATAAGTGGTTGGAAGTTTTAGCACTTGCAATCGGTAAAGCGAAAGACAAGAACCCATTGTTAGATAAATAACTTATAAAAGTTAGGAGTAAAATATGGACTTTGTAATATTTGTTGTTATTGTTGCTGTGATCGCCTTCTTTGTTTGGAAAAAGGACAAAGAACCAAAGAGTTCTATTACTGTATCAGTCGATAGAAATAATAACTCAGTAGTTTCAAAGACTGAACTTAAGAAATTAACTAAAGTTCAGTTACTAGAAATGGCGGATAAACAGAACCTGAATGTTAAAAGATCAGGTTCTAAAGCAGAGGTGATTAACGAAATCCATTCTCAGCTTAAGTAACTAACAACTAACTTGACCTAAAAGGGGACTTTATGTCCCCTTTTTTTATAAATAGTAGTGTATGGAATTTGTATTTGAATTGATAACTGAATTGGGGTTTCCAATTGCAATAGCGATGGTCATGGGTTTCTTCATATTCACTATCATTAAACAAATCTTACAAGGTATAGTTGACAACATTCAGACGCTTACCATGTTCTGTAAGTCATTAGAAAATCGTGCAAGAACTATGTCAAACGAAATGATAAAGATTGACATGTTGGTATCATCTGCATTGGAGTTGAGACCTGATATCGAAAGAGTTGCTCGAGCAGAGAACTTTATCGAAGACGGTAAACTAGATGTGAGAAGAGATTAATGGAAGAATTAGATATTGTATCTCTGGTCTCACAATATGGATTTCCAATTGTTATGGCAGTTGGTCTAGGATACTTTATATACTATGTGTGGTGGTTCATTGGTGAACACATAGAGCCCGAAATTGAAAAGATGCATTTTGCATTGATAAGAGTTATAGATCAAACAAGAATGTTAGACCAAGACCTTATCAGACTACAACAAAAAGTAAATGTAGTCCTTGAATATAGAGAAAATCAAAAAAAGATGGGCGGTAAAAAAACCAATGAAAAACTTCAAACTTAGTATATTATTATTAGTCGGAACATTACAAGCATCTCCCTTAGTACACGATTTCAAAAATCCATCCTTTAGTGGAATTGGAACAGGTGCTCACTATCTAACCATTGAGAACCAAGAGTTCTCTCGCAAGAAACAAATTGAAGATGCTCTTGAGTCTGCAAGAAAGGCTGCTGAAAGAGAAGAAGAAAATACAACTCTTGCAAAATTTATTCGTAACTTAGAAAGTAGAATCTATGCTCAGTTTGCAAAACAACTTGTCGAGTCAATGTTTGCAAATGACAACCCAGCAGGATTTGGTTCGTTTGTTTTAGAAGGCAATACAGTTACATGGGAAGTTGTAACAAGTGAAGATGGTTCAGAATGGATCAAACTTACTGTAGTTGCAGAAGACGGAACATCTACTGAAATAACAATACCTGTTGGTACAGGTAACTTCTCACAAGATCCTGATTTGGGTGGCGATGGTGGTTAGATTACTATTAGCACTCACTATATTGATTAGTGGGTGTGCATCAATACCTAGATTCACAAACGATCCACAAGAATGCAATCCTGCAACTTGGGGACCAGAGTACGACCACGACTTATTAAATTATGCTCGTGCTGCTGGTAGAACATTTGAAAGAGCAATGCCTTTCATATGTGTAGAGGATCCAGAGGTTGTAAAATTACCAAGTTACATTAATCTTTTACAATTGCCAGCTGCAAAAGAAAAACCGATAGTTGCAGTCTATCAATTTTTAGATAAGACAGGTCAGAGACAACCTTCAGATAACATTGCAACATTTTCTACTGCAGTTACACAAGGTGGTTCAGAAATGGTTATTGATGCATTGAAAACTGCTGGTCAAGGTTCTTGGTTTAGAGTAGTTGAAAGAACAGGCATAGACAATCTTGTTAGAGAGAGACAAATCATTCGATCTGCAAGACAAGAATATGCAGAATCAACAGGAGAAAATCCGCAAGGTTTACAACCCTTATTGTTCGCAGGTATGATCATAGAGGGTGGTATAATTGGTTATGATGCCAATGTGCAAACAGGTGGACGAGGCGCACGGACACTTGGTATTGGTATGGCGAGACAGTATAGACAAGATGTTGTTACTGTCAGTATGAGAGCCGTTTCGGTTCTAACAGGTGAAGTATTATTAAATGTCCAGACACGAAAGACTATATTGAGTTACGGAGGCGGTGGAGATATTTTTAGATTTATCGAAGACGGAACTCAACTTATAGAATTCGAAGATGGTGTGACAAATAATGAATCGGTGACTTTCGCAGTACGAACTGCCATTGAGGCAGCCGTGCTAGAATTAATCTACCAAGGGCACGATAGAGGCTTTTGGGTTATAGAGGGGTATAACGAAAATGAATAAACTAATTAGTTTAATTATATTATTAATGTCGACATCTTTTGTTTTCGCACAAGCCACCGATGATAACGAAATAAAGATCACTCAAACTGGTGATACTCTTGCTTTGTACATAGACCAAATAGGTTTTGGAAACAAAGTGGGTGGTAACGATGGTTCTTCTGGAACTTTGTCTTCAATGACAATCACTGGTGCAAGTTTAAATTTTAATTTAGACTTTTTGGGTGACCAAAACATTTTGTTTGGACCTGTAGTCGCAGATAGTTCAACTTATCTAATAGACATAACAGGAGACTCAAACGAGATCGATTGGAACATTGGTTACATCGGATCAGCAGATAGTTCAGATATTAACTTTGATATCACAGGTGATTCAAACACCTTTGATTTAGATCAAGGTTATGTCGCTAGTGCTGAGAGATTAGATGCAGACTTGATTCTAATCGGTAGTTCAAATATTTTTGACATTGATTGGGAAGCAGATGATATAGTTTGGAACTTTGATATAACAGGTGGTTCAAACAATATTAATACGCTTCAAAATGACGGTGCAGGAAGTATCACTTTCACACTTGATGGAGATAGTGCTGATATAGATATCACACAGATATCTGGTACATGTAGTCCTTCAAATGCTTCATGTGCATCACCTAACGGTATCATTGTTTTAGATGTAACTTCAGATAATGCAGTCATTCAACTTACACAAAAAGATTCGACTAACGATTCTTAATATTTTGTTGATCGGTGGGGTTGTTTATGGCAACCCCATTGGTGACATTGTAGAATCTACTGGCATTGGAACTATCACTCGAAATGCAGAGAATGTGGGTAACAATGTCGGTCTAGATATACTTCTCAATGACGAAGCGAGAACTGGCGCAGGCCGAATGAAAATCGTCTTCTTAGATAATGAAGTACTTGACATGACAGAAAATACATACGCTTATATTGACGAAGCGTATTACGATCCTAATCCAGACTTATCAAAAATGTCAATACGAATGGTGCAAGGAACAGCACGATTCACCTCAGGTGCAGGTTTACGAATCAACAAAGCAAATGTAGATGTATCGACACCTACTGCTAACATTACTATCAAGGGAACCGATTTCACAACAACTATAGATGAAATAGGAAGATCACTCATCATACTTCTGCCAGATGCAAATGGAGAATCATCAGGAATAATTGAAGTAAATAATAATGGTGGCACAATCACACTAGATCAAGCATATCAGGCAACCATGGTATCATCATTTGATACACCACCAACTGTACCAGTTACAGTAAACAATATAACACCTTCTATGATTGACAACATGTTCATTGTCAACCCACCTTCAGAAGTGAGACAGGCAATAGAAGATCAAGCAAGAAACGATTTAGATTCAGATCAAGGCATACTTGATGTTGACTTCTTAGAGTTCAACGAACTAGAACAAGATGCACTTGCAGATTCGGAAGAAAATTTAGAGTTCTCAGAACTAGACATAGACATGTTAGGTGTTGATTTTCTTACAGACTTATTAGATGTAGTAGAAGAACTTACGAAGACTACAGTGACACTAGGAGACACTCAGAGTGGTGCAGGCAATGTAGGAACAGTTACCCTTGAAGGTGCATCAATAGGGTTCAACCAAGACTCTCAGTATAACATATTTGTACAAGATGGTGATTTGTACTTCTATAGAAACATCAATGGTGTTATTGAAATCATCATTACAGGAGACAGTTCAGGTTCATTATCAACAAATGTCGAGGGTTATTCAGGTATCATTAAGTTCGGTACTGGCGACCCCACAATCAATATAGTAATCAATCAATCTAACTAAATACCACATGGAGGTAATTTTATGAATTATTTACACAAACTCATTGATTGGCATCGAGGCAAACTATACAACTTTGAAAAAAGTTTAGGTCTTGATTCTTATCATATGATGTGGTTGGCATTCTTAGAGGGTGTCGTTTTAGTATTATTACTTCAATGGATTTTTTAAGTAAAAAATCAAACAAAGATAGTCCACTCTTATTAATAGGGTGGGCTATCCTCTTATCTTATTGTGGTCTTATTTTTGCAGACGACAATGTAATCAACATTCAAACACCAACTGCATCTGATAATCTAGACCTTACAGTTGAACAACAAGGGTTTGACCAAGAGGTTTATTTTTCAATCGGTGGTGCAGATAACACCATAGACATACTTCAAACAGGTGCTAACAATACAGTCAAGTGGACTGATACATGGGGTTCAGGTTATAATTGGGGTGGTGATTTAGATGGAACTGATAATGTGATTACCATCAAACAATACACTACAACAGGATATAATCCAACGAACAACTATTTCGGATTCCATATCTCAGGTAATAACAATACAGTAACCTTTGGTCAAGGTTATGCAGTTTCAGATACAGGTGATTTTACTATCGACAATGATGAGTATGGTGGTTTGTATATGAGATTAGATATACACGGAAACTATAACTCATATATTGGAACACAAAGAAATGATGACTCAGGTGATACTATACAAGCATACATAAACATCTACAGTAGTTACAATGACATCTACACACAACAAAGACAAGGTGACCACTATCTATCACTTACAACAAACAATGACTATAATGAAGCATGGATAACACAAAAAGGTGAAGGTGACCATCAAGCAACAATTACACTTAACGGAACATACGGAACAAATTTATATCTAATGCAACAAAGTAATACACAACAATCATACACACTTACTCAGGATTGTCAGACAGTCGGTGGGTGTTCAGTTTCAGTTACACAAGGTAACTAATGCCTTATAGTAAAAAAGTAATAGATCGTTTTGAGGGAGTTCTCAATGCACCTGAACAGTTTTCAGTTGGCAGATTTGATCCCAATGATCCCAATGTTGCAACAGGCATGACAGGTGCACCTGCATGTGGCGATGTTATGAAATTACAATTGAAACTAGATGAGAATGAAACTATTGTTGATGTCAAATTTAAAACATATGGATGTGGAAGTGCAATCGCAAGTAGTTCATTGTTCGTTGACTTACTAAAAGGCAAAACAATTACAGAAGCAAAACTCATCAAAGATAGAGATATTGCAGAAGCATTAGAATTACCAGCGATTAAAATTCATTGTTCCGTTCTAGCAGAAGATTCAATCAAAAAAGCAATAGAAGATTGGGAATCAAAAAGTGTATAGTTGGAAAACTGTACTAGTAACCATTGGTCTTCTAGTCGGTCTCAAAATATGGTCACCATACATTGTAGAGAACATTCAATGGTCATGGTTTGACTTTCTTCATCAACAAAAAGAAAAAGTTCATGTACAAGATATTGTTCTTGTAGACATAGATGAGAAGTCATTACAGAAGTATGGACAATATCCATGGCCTAGAAACATTTACAGAGATATACTCTTATCTACAGACCCAACAAACACACATGTATTCAATATGGTGTTCAGTGAACCAGATAGATTCGGTGGTGACTTAGCATTTGCAGAAGGACTTATCAATCGTCTAACGATTATAGGGGCAGCACCTACAACACAACTTGATACAGGTTCGGCACCTTATGTACCCACATCTGTATTCGGTGGTGGTTCAATTGAAGATTCAGTGTGGAAGTTTCCAGGCATTTCATCACCCATATCTATACTCAGAGACAACACATACGGAGTAGGCGTAACAGTTTCTACACCTGCACAAAAGGGCACCCCAAACTTTGATGGCACGATTCGTTCTGCACCATTACTTGTTATGGCAAATGATCAAGTGTATCCGTCAATCGCATTAGAGACATTGAGAGCGTACTTTGATCAACCTAGTTATCAGACAAGAGTTGTACCTGAATTAGGCATAGAATGGATACGAATGGGCAGACAACCACCGATTAATACGACACCAACAAGTGACATAATGATCTCTTATTGGAATCATTTCGAGTCTATTTCTGCCTCTGAACTTGCAGACTCAGATATCAATAATAAGATTCTGATATGGGGTCTGACAGCAGAGGGTCTGAATAATCCAGTTTCAACCCCAATGGGTGTAATGTATCCCCACGAAGTGCAAGCCTCAATTCTCCAAACCGTTTTGCAAGAAGTTCAAATACAACAATCCTACTATCTTGAATTACTTGAAGTTGTTCTTCTTGTGATAGTTCTTTTAGGTATACTTCTTGTGGTCTACAAAACTCCCACAACTCTATCGGCGATAGGGAGTCTAGGTGTTGTTGCAGGTCAGGTGGGATTGGGTTACTATGTTTGGAATGAGCATCTAATTCTTTTTGATACTTTTTATTCATCAATTAGTTCCTTGATTGTTTTCGGTCATGCTTCTTTCAACAAATACTATGTGACTTATCAACTCAAAGAACAAATTAAGAAACAGTTCCAGAAATATTTATCTCCTGACATGGTTGAAGAACTGCAGAAAGACCCAAGTAAATTGAGACTTGGCGGTGATCGTAAAGAAATGACATTCATGTTTATGGACATTTGTGGGTTTACACCTGTATCAGAATACTATAAGAACAATAATGATCCAGAGGGACTTGTAAATCTTATCAATAAGTACCTTGACACAATGACCAAAATCGTATTACAATACGGTGGTACAATCGATAAATACATGGGTGACTGCATTATGGCATTCTGGAATGCACCACTCGATTGTGAGGACCATGCCGACAAAGCAGTAGAGGCTGCAATAGAGATATCAAAGAAAGCAGATGAACTTATTGAAGAACTTGAGAAAGAAGGTCTGCCTAGGATTGATATTGGTATCGGCATCAACACAGGCGAATGTATCGTTGGCAACATGGGTTCAGAACTTCGATTCGACTATTCAGTTATCGGAGATGCAGTCAACCTTGCCTCTCGACTCGAAGGCCAGACTCGCAATTACAATGGGGTTAGAGTGCTGTTATCGGAGTTCACTTATCGAAAGTGTAAAGACAGAGAACTCAAACGAGTTGATTCTATCCAAGTTAAAGGAAAGTCAGAATCGGTTACCGTCTATACAATTTAAAGAACCATCTTTACTTTCACCACAAGAACTTTTTTGGACACTACAAGTCCTAGACATATGGACTACCTACGAGGGTATGAAATACGAATGTGTCTATGAGACTAATCCTCTTCTACCTAGAAAACCTGATTTGAATGATCTAGTCACTCACAAAACAACATGGTTAGCATGGATACCAGTAGTACTACAAAATAATACAACATTATCATACGAAGAGAAAGAAAATATATTCAGACCAGGTAATCGTTTGATGATTGCAGTAGTGTTCAATAATCTTATTGTTTTAGAAAAAGTAAAAAAGAGAAAAAATTGTAAAAAAGTGGGTTGAAAAAACCAGATTAGTCATTATATAATATAAATATAAGAGTAGATGCTCAGGTGAGGTCTACGAAATTAACTTGCTTAATAAAGGAGAAAACTATGTCAATTTATGACGATATCTTTGGGCGAACATTTCCGTTCGCAATCGGGTTCGACAGAACCTTTTCACTACTAGAAAGAGCCGCAGAGGCACCTTCTATAAACTATCCACCCTATAACATTATCAAGGAAGATGACGAACATTTTCGCATTGAACTTGCTGTTGCTGGGTTTGATAGATCAGAACTAAAAGTCTCAAAAGAGAAAAATGTTCTAACTATTGAAGGTAAAAAAGAAAGTGGTGAAGATGAGTCGTATCTTCATAAGGGACTAGCCTCTAGGTCTTTCAAAAGATCATTCACACTTGCTGATGATGTACAAGTCGTTGGCGGTGATCTAAAGAATGGTATTTTGATTATCAACTTAGAGAGAGTAGTACCAGAAGAAGATAAACCACAACTTATCGAAATCAAATAAAACCCTATTGACTGGTAGCATCACTTGTGATATAGTGGTGCTACTATAATATTATAGGAGTACATTATGTTAAATGTAGGTGATAAAATCCCTAATGTCGTTATGCCTGTAAGAGCTGATGGCAATTGGGTACATTTGAACACCCACGAACAATTTGCAGGAAAAAGAGTGATCATCTTTGCACTGCCTGGTGCTTTTACACCAACTTGTTCATCTTTTCAATTACCTGGTTTCGAAACAATGTTTTCACAGTTTCAGGAAAAAGGTATTGATAACATCTATTGTCTTTCAGTGAACGATTCATTCGTTATGAACTCATGGTTTGAGGCACAAGGTGTTCAGAATGTCAGACCATTACCAGACGGTAACGGTGAATTTACCGAACTTATGGGAGCATCTGTAAAGAAAGCAAACTTAGGTTTCGGTTTTAGATCATGGAGATATGCAATGGTTGTCAATGATAATGTAATTGAATCAATATTTGCAGAAGAAGGATTTGGTGATAACATTGAAACTGATCCTTATGAAGTATCTTCACCAGAAAATGTCTTAGCAAATTTATGATCTTAGAGCATAAAGATGCTGAATATGCAGCCAGAGTCTTTATAGATTACTATAAGGACTTTGGTCGCATTGATGATTATCTCAGAAAAGTCAAACTAGAACGAATTGCAGAAATGCCTGTGTCTTTGCCTGGCATGGGACCAGAAGATGATATGTTTTCTGATTTCACCATGCACCCACAAGACATGCAGTTTGAATGTAGAATCATGGACAATGATCTATGGAATAATTACATTGAGATAGTCACTTCACATGCATTAGAGAAATCAATACCTGGCAAATCTTTGAAATGGGTAGTGTATGAGAAGAACACAAACAAGATAGTTGGTTTCATTCGTTTTGGTTCTCCAACTATAAACTCAAAACCAAGAAATGATTTCTTAGGCAAACCACTAGATACACAAGACATGACTGTTATGAAACGATTTAATGATTCAGCAATCATGGGTTTCACAATAGTTCCCACACAACCTTTTGGTTTTAATTATCTTGGTGGTAAACTTTTGGCAGGCATTTGTTGTTCGCATCTTGCTAGAAGAACTCTTAACGAAAAATATGGTGGCCCTTTTTGCATGTTTGAAACTACATCTTTGTATGGTAGTTCCAAGTCTTCATCAATGTATGATGGCATGAAACCTTTTTTAAGATTCAAAGGTCTTACAGTATCAGACTTTGTACCATCAATTAATGATCAAAAGTATAGAGACTTAAAGGCATGGTTTGAAGATAGAAACGGAGAACCTTTAGTTGATCCACAAGCATCAAGTCTTAAACTAAAAACACAAACAAAGATGATATCTATCATAAAGAAATCTTTACAAGGTGAGTTACTAACTGAATTCAATAGAGTTTTCGAAGATGCTAAACAACTTACAGAACAGAAAAGACAATTCTTATCTACTTATGGTTATAAAAATGTAAAAGAATATCTTACATTTGAAACTGATACATTAGAGAAATCAGAGAACTATGATAAATACGAGTTTGATTCCATTGTAGAATGGTGGAAGAAACTTGCATCTAAGAGATATGATAAACTCAATAGTGAAAATAAATTGAGAACAGAACTAGAAGTTTGGAATCTAAATCCTGATAAGATAGATATTATAAGATGATCGGTTATAGAGTTGTTGAAAACCCTTTTGAAGAAAATGCCGCTATAGAAATTACTGAGGGTGAGTTCAAGGGATTGGTCTATCAATATGGCAAAGTACAATTCATAGATGGTAAACCAGAAATCAACTTTCAAAGAACACTTAGAAGACTTCCTGATGATGCCGAAAAGACAGAGGAAGAGGTTGAGAAACTACTAAATAATAGTGAATTAAATACCATTATGGGTGATATACTCATAGAGTTATTACAAAACCAAATTGAAAAGGAAAAAAATGAACAAAGAGATTCTAAAAGAACAAATAAAAAGACACGAAGGTGAAGTCTTAAAAATTTATAAAGACTCACTTGGTTATTTAACATTTGGTGTAGGGCATCTAGTTAGAGAAGATGATCCTGAGTTTGGTGAACCAGAAGGCACACCAGTTTCACAAGAGAGAGTTGATACTGTTTATGAGATTGACTTTGACAAACATGTAGATGAAACTTATCATGTTTGCGAACAACACAACATTGATTTTCTAAATCTTCCTGAAAACATTCAACATGTATTAGTTAACATGTGTTTCAATCTAGGTGCAAATAGATTGGGCAACTTTAGAAACATGTTAAAGGCATGTTCAGAGTCTAACTGGAAAGAAATGGCTGCTCAGATGCAAGACAGTAAATGGTTCGGTCAAGTTGGTCGTAGATCAGTAGAACTACAACAGATGGTTTTAGATTGTGAGTAATCCTTTACCAGAAGTAAAATGTCTATTATTAGACTCAGGCGAAATCGTCATGGGTTATTATGAGAGAGATTTAAAAGCAGGCACACATACACTATACGATTGTAAACAATGTATGATACAGATAGTTGAGGGTAACATGGAAGTGTCACTTGCAGATTTTATACCTTTTGCAAAAGAATATAACTTCACATTTAAAGATGCAAAAGTATCTACAACATTTGACGCTAAACCTCAACTAGAACAAAATTATAAAGTCGCCACAGGTAATAATGTTATGGAAAGTAGAATATTATCTGGTGGCAAAGTGAGAGGACAAAAATGAGAAATGAAATAGTAAAGTCGTTGATAGCACATGCAGATGCACATATTCAAAAACATAAGATGAATGTAGAGATTCATCTTTCAAATCCAGTGGGTGTTGCAGAACATCCTGATCATTTAGAAACAGTTGAAAAAGAACTACAAAATATCGCTCATTACGAAGATATCAAAGATGTTCTTATTAAACATTTCACACAACCACAACAAACCACATTGACAGAATCTTAGTACTGTAGTATCATTACAGTATGGATTTCTATACGAATGTCACTCGATCACGAGACAAAATACTTGCAATAGGATATCAAGGCAACAAGAAGCAAAAGTTGTCTGTATCTTATCGTCCTAAACATTTCATTCCATCTAAAAAGGGCATCACACCTTATCGTGCATTAGACGGCAGACCACTTGAACTTGTCGAACTTAACTCTATGGGTGGTGCAAGAAAGTTCAGAGAGAAGTATTCAGGTGTTGAAGGTTTTGAGATTCATGGTTATGACAGATACATCTATACATGGTTGTCTGATAAATTTCAAGGTGATATAAAATTCGATCTTAAAAAAATCAGAATTGCAACACTTGATATAGAGTGTGAATGCGAAGATGGTTTTCCAGAACCAATACTTGCCAATGAAAGAGTGAATGCAATCACAATGAAACCATTCGGCAAAGAAGCACATGTCTTTGGTATTGGTGAATGGAATCATCAACATAATATCGTTTATCATAATTGTAAAAATGAAATGGACTTACTTGTTGAGTTCATTAAGTATTGGCGAACAGAACAATTTGATGTGATAACAGGTTGGAATGTTGACGCCTTCGATATTACATATCTTTGTAATCGTATTGATAGAATACTTGGTGAAGATGAACACAAGAAACTATCGCCATGGGGAATGTCAGATGTAAGAGAATGGGTTCAATTTGGTCATCAAAAGAATATGTCTTATACACTGCACGGTATTAATGTTGTTGATTATCTTGATCTCTACAAAAAGAATACATTCACAAACCAAGAATCATATAAATTAGATCACATTTCACAAATAGAACTTGGCACTGGTAAATTAGATTACTCAGAGTATGGTTCACTTCACACACTTTATAAACAAGACTATGGTAAGTTCTTAGAATATAATCTAAAAGATGTTGTTTTGATTGAACAACTAGAAGAGAAACTTGGTTTCTTAGAGTTGATTATTGTTATGGCATATTCTGCCAAGTGTAACTACTTAGATACATTTGGTATGGTAAAGTATTGGGAAACCATTATCTACAACTTCTTAAAAGATCAAGGTATACAAACACCACCACAAAGATTAAAGACTGGCAATGATAAAAATAAACCTATTGTTGGTGCATATGTAAAAGAACCCTTAGTGGGTAAACACGATTGGGTTATGTCCTTCGACTTGAACTCACTGTATCCACACTTGATCATGCAGTTTAATATTTCACCTGAGAAGATGATAAAAGGCAATCGACAAGATGTTAATGTGGAGAGATTACTTAACAAACAATGTGATCTATCTTATCTCAAACAAAAGAATCTAACAGTTGCACCAAACGGTGTTATGTTCAAACGAGATAAACAAGGTATGTTTCCTGAACTCATGGAGAAATTCTACGAAGAGAGAAAGGAGTGGAAGAAACGAATGATTGAGTATCAGAAAGAATTGCAGACTTGTTCTGATACAAAGAGAAAGAGAGAACTTAACACTCTTATTAAAAGAGCATACAACAATCAACAAGTTCGTAAGATTGCATTGAACTCTGCTTATGGTGCCATGGCGAATCAATACTTTGCATTCTTCTCTACCGATCTTGCAGAGGCGATTACACTTTCAGGTCAGTTAGTTATCAAGTGGGCAGAAAAAACTGTAAACGATTACTTGAATGATCTTCTTAAGACAGACAATGAAGATTATGTTGTTGCAATGGACACTGATTCTGTTTATATTACAATGGATAAATTTGTTAAAAGATTTTTTCCAGAAGATGCACCAAAAGATAAAGTTATAGAGTTTCTCTCTAAGGCAGAAGTGAAGATTGAAGAGGCACTTGATAGAGGTTTTGAAGACTTAAAAGAATACACAAATGCATTTCAACAAAAGATGCAAATGGGTAGAGAAGTAATTGCAGATCGTGGCATCTGGACTGCCAAGAAAAGATATATTCTCAATGTACACGACAACGAAGGCGTAAGACTCGCAGAACCAAAACTCAAAATGATGGGTATTGAAACTGCTAAGTCTTCAACTCCACAGTGGGTTCGTAAGAAACTAGAAAAGGCACTCAAAGTTGTGATGCAAGGCACAGAACATGAATTGTGGGAGTTCGTAGAGACTGCACGAAAAGAATTTAGAAATCTTCCAGTTGAAGATATTTCATCACCACGAGGTTGTAATAATCTACAACAGTATGCAGATTCCACAACAATCTATTCTAAAGGCACACCAATTCATGTTAGAGGTTCTTTGTTGTACAATCATATGTTAAAACAAAAGAACTTAGATATGAGATATGAGGTGATTAAGAATGGTGAAAAGATTCACTTTACATATCTTACTATGCCTAATCCTATCAATGAGAATGTTATATCTTTTATCAATGTTTTGCCTGCAGAGTTTGATCTTAAGAGATATGTAGATTATGATTTACAATTTGACAAGTCTTTTGTAGAACCATTAAAGGCAATTGTTAACTTGATTAACTGGAATGTAGAACCAGTTGCATCCCTCGATTCATTTTTCGCATGACAAAACAAGAACTAATAGAATTAATAAACAATCTTCATCCCGAAGATACAACAGGAGAACTAATTGGAATTTTTATCGGAAGACATGGGGAAGTTGTTACTACTGATTCTATTCGCATCGACATGGACGGTGGGAGAGTTATACTTGCACAAAAAGGTAGTGGAGAAGCAGAGACAAACAAAAGGAACTGGCAAAAGGAACTAGAATTTATTAGGAATAAAAAGAAATGAAACACTTGATACGATGGATGAAGATCAATGCCTTCATCAACTTATACCTAGGAATCATCCTCACAATGGTATTGATTGCACTTGTCGTTGACATTACACTAGATAGTTATTGGCACACCAACGACTTCAAAGAACTACTACTTGGCAAAGATGTGGCATCTACTGATTAGTATCAAGTTCTATGTGTATAGTGTGTTGGTTGCTCACATACTTGCACTCTTTTATATGTTCCCTACACCAATGTTATATCTCACAGCTCACTTGATTGCATGTTCTATTATTGCAACATACATATCACTCAAAGTTCAAATGGATGAAGTCATGGATTACTACATGCACAATGAGATTGACCTAAAACTAAAGGCTTCGGGTTATTACCTCACATAAATAAATGAGGGGTTAGACTTGCAGTTGGCAGTCTAACAAACTAATCCATATATGGAGTAATTATGAAGATAGTAATGTATATGTTACTATTTTCTGTGGTATTACTTCCTTCATGTGCCTCAGTTGGAGCAGTAATTGAAGGTGGTAAAGAGTTTACAACTGGTGTTGTTGACGGTGCGGTCAAAGGAACCAAAACCGTTGTCAATGCAGTTGCTGATGATGTAGTTTCAGTCGGTACATTGGCTGTTGATACTGCAACAGGTATCGTTGATAATGTTGCAGATGAAGTCGACAGACAGACAGACGAACTACAAGAGAAGCAACCTGAAAAAAAGTAGAGGAAGTCATTCCGACAGCAATGTTGCTTGAGGCAATGATGCTCTATTGTTCAGAGTTCCCACAGAAATGTAGAACTGCAAAGGGGAACTAAGTTCCCCTTTTTTTATAAATAGGACTAATTATGTATGAATATCATGTAACAGTAACAAAAGTGGTTGATGGTGACACTATAGATGTTGATATCGATCTAGGGTTTGATGTTGTTCTTAAAAAACAACGAGTCAGACTTATGGGCATTGACACACCTGAATCTAGAACCAAAGACTTAGAAGAAAAGAAATTTGGTAAGGCTTCAAAGGCATATTTAAAAACTTTACTTGATTCAGGAAAAGTTTCCCTCATTTCACACGACAAAGGCAAGTTCGGAAGAATCTTAGGTGAACTATGGGTTCACTCTGTAGATAACGAAGGTCATCCAGTATTTGAAAACAAAACAAAATTTTGTGTCAATGCAAAGATGATATCAGATCATCATGCTGTTGCATACAGTGGTGAGAACAAAGATGATGTACAAGATCAACATATGGAGAACAGAAAGTTTTTGATTGAAAACGGTTTAGTATAATATGACTGGTATAGAATGTCTTTTTTTACTACTATTCGCTGTTGTTTTTGCAGTTTTATTGGTCATGGAAAGTCAAATCACTGCTATCAAAGCCATGATGGAAGAACATACACGCTATGACGAACCATTGAAAAATGGTAATAACAAACTCAAAAGATACACTCACAAAGAATAAAAAACCACTTTACACAACCACCTAAATAGTTTATAATGAGTACATTATACATTATGAGAGGTGCATATGTCGTTTATTAAAGACTTAGTAAAATCATCTGGCAACGAATACGCTAGTATTGTTGCTGACGGTGTTGCAGCTGGTGATGT
>Ga0222715_10000256_pt1 | contig 53364 bp, 47 predicted proteins | sample C33_9DmetaG_FD_165056 | JGI IMG/M metagenome (GOLD analysis project Ga0222715, IMG submission 165056) | Estuarine water microbial communities from San Francisco Bay, California, United States - C33_9D | ecosystem: Environmental > Aquatic > Marine > Unclassified | place: USA: California...
TCGATTCCAGCGCCCGGCAGGTAAGCTGCAACGAGCTGACTTTGAAGGTCAGTGCCGTCGAAGAAATCCTTTACTAGTTTACTACCATGCATACTCCCCTGGGAGTGTCCCGCGATGATGATGCCTTTACCATCATTGTAGTTTTTTAAATAATACTCAAAGGCGGCTTTCACATCTTCGTAGGCTATGGTCCAAGTATCCCCCGCAATGGGGCTTAATTTATTATCAAACACTTTATAGTGGGCCTGTCTGTAAAAGGGTACATATAAATTACCCGCATCTGCGAATGCTGAAGCCTGGTTGGTCACACTAAGCGCGATCACTTCTTCTCTGATATCTGACCGATAAATATCTGCATTCCAAGCGGGGTCTTTTTTGTCGCTAAATAAGGTCGGATAGATAAAGAACACATCAACCTCTTTGGTAGTTGAAGGCCTAGCGAGCTCATATATTGACTCTGGGTATTGCCCGGGAAGTACCGCCCAACTTTCGTTTTTTGAATAATCTGGACTTTTAGGTGTTTTCACCGAACTAAACGGAATTATCTTTGCTGAGCTACAACTCAGTAGAAAAGCTCCAAGAACAATTAGTAACCATTTGTTTTTCATAGCTATTACATCGAGTTGTAAATTTAATGAATCATAGCTAGAATGAAATCACATCAAACATTTATGACAACCCTCCTCTTTTCAGTGATTGTATCAATTCTTACGTCCTGTTCTTCGGGGACAAACCCGATAAGCACTAATGAGCCAACCCAACCCAAATCATTTACCGAGGTCGTTATTTTTTCAGTGAATGATGTTCATGGACGTATTTATAATTTCCCTAAGCTGAAAACGCTACTTGACCAAGAGCGAGAAAAAAACGATCAAGTTTTCTTTGTGAGTGCAGGAGATCTATTTTCAGGGAACCCTATCGTTGATTTTCACCCAGAGAAAGGCTTTCCTCTAATCGATTTACTTTCTAAGACAGGGCTGGACGTAAATGTCATTGGCAACCATGAGTTTGATTATGGGCAAGAGGCTTTGACAGCAAGAATCAATCAAGCGAGCTTTGACTTTGTATGCTATAATGTAGATGGAGGTTCAGGTGCCCTAGCAGAGGTTCCTGAATACACCCTTATTGAAAAGGGAGGCATTAAAATCGCCTTTGTAGGTGTTGTTGAGACAAGCAGCCCCGGTGGTTACCCGCTGACACACCCCAGAAAAATAGAAGGCTTAACCTTTTTAAATGGAAACGCAGGATTCGGCAAGTTCGCTAACCTCAAGAACGAAACTGGAGCCGATTTACTTGTTGCTTTAACTCATCAAGGCGAAGTAAGTGATGAGGCATTACTAAGAGCAAATCCGTTTATTGACTTAGTGATCGGAGGGCACACCAATAAAGAATACGGTATCGCTATCGGAGAAGATTTTATGGTAATGTCAGGCGCCCATTTAGAAACCGTGGGTAAAACCACTATCAAACTCTACGAGGATGGAAGTACTGACTTCTCATGGCAACTTATCAACTTAGATAACTTAAGTATTGCTGAGAATGCAGAGATCTCAGACCTTGTTGAAGCATATAATAATAAGCCAGAATTTTATGAAGTAATCGGGAGCTCTGCAATTGATCACTCAAGAGATGAAACCTCTTGTTTCTACACCGATGCATTAAGACAAGTTTCAGGTTCAGATTTTATAATTCAAAATAGAGGAGGTGTTCGCGCAAATCTTGATCAAGGTGAGGTAACGCCTTTTGATATTTATACCATCGACCCCTTTGGTAACGGGTTTGAGACGTACGAATTTACGGTTGGTGAAATGGAGAACGTACTAGAATCTATACCAACTAGTTACAGCTATTCAACCCATTATAATTTGATTTTTCAAGGCGATGAAATTGAAATTGCAGATGCTGATGGAAACTTACTTAACGACAGCACCGCCGTTACTTTGAGTATTAATGACTATCTAACCAACGTTTTTGCTTCGCTTTTCGATGAGCCTAGTTTTGTATACGAACTTACTACCGCAGATTATCTGATCGAGTTTTTTAGGTCACACGCCGCAGGGCCAGTCGACTATAGTGGTTGTACTAATTAGAGAAATGGTGTCATAAAAAAGGCTCCTTTTAAGGAGCCTTTTTGTTTTAAGATTAGAAAGAGATTCTTATTTCGAACTCTTGTAATATTCTTCACTAACCTTGATGGTTGAGTTTAATAGATCTTTCGATTCTAGAAGAATATTAAAGAATAACGTAGTATTCTTAGGAGAGGTTTCGTTTGATCTAGTTCTCGCAATTTGACTATCAATCTTAGCAGTTATTAAAGAATTGATTTGTTCTTTTTTCGCGATTTCTTGAGCTAGTCCATTGTAATCTTTCTCTGAGAAACACTTCTCAATGTTATTAATTAACATTGACAGTGAATCCTGAATCTCATTTAACTCCTTAATCTGATTGTAAGTCAATGGCTTGTGTTGATTCTCAACGTGCTTGAATGATTTACGTGCGATGTAATCTAGAGATTGCGTAATGTCTGTTAAACAAGCTAGAACGATCATGTAGAAATTACTACCGTTAACACTTTTCTCATCTAGGTTTTTGATGAAGTAAAACAAGTGATTTCTAAGGTCTTCAATCTCTGTTTCAAGTTTAGAGATTTGTTTTTTAGCCTTTTTGAGTTTGTCAATCTTTTGCTTGGCTAAACCGTCAATCAGGTTATGACTGATTTTATTAGCTCTAGACATGACATCAGCTACATTCTCAGAACTCTCCTTGATAATCCCTTGAACGGTTTTACTCTCTGATTTTCGTAGGACCTTCGGGTTTAATTTTTCTGCTTGTTTCTTTTTGTGGCTAACGTAGTTTCTAATAAGTAATGCTGCTGTTACCATAAGTAAAATACCGATTGAAACTCCTTTTCCTAGATAAATCAGGTAGGTTAAGATTCCTGCAAAAACAAAGGCGATGAAGGCTGTAAAGAACCATCCTCCGATAACATTGATCACACCAGCTACGCGATAAACTGCCGAATCTCTTCCCCATGCTTTATCTGCTAGAGAAGTACCCATTGCAACCATAAATGTAACGTATGTAGTTGATAGGGGTAATTTCATTGAAGTTGCAATAGAAATTAAAATACCTGCAACGGTTAAGTTAATTGAAGCTCTGATTAAATCGAATGCAGGAAGCTCCTTGGCTTTGTCTGAAGAAATATTCAGAATTGGAACTTTAAAGCTGTTTTCAATTCTATTTTTTGCAGATTGAGGTAGTAGGTACCCAATCGCAGAAGATAGTGAGGTTCCACCTCTTACGATAAGCTTAGATAATAAGTTGGGTTCAAATCGCTCAGAACCTTCCGATTGCCTTGATAGGTTGATCTCTGTCTCGGTTACCGATTTTGCTTTCTGAGATAACCAAAGAGTAGCTACCATGATTCCTCCGGCTAAAAGTAGTAATAGCGGTTCAGCAGGTACTTTCTTTGATAAAACACCCATGCTGAACTCTGAAGCTGGCACTCCTGAGGCAGACCATGCTTCAAAAGAATGGTAAGCGGCCATAGGAACTCCAATAAAGTTTACAAGGTCATTTCCTGAGAACGCTAACGCCAACCCAAATGTTCCTACACCAATAACTACAATCAGTATATTTTTCTTCAATACTCGGTCTACGATAAATGATAGTAGCGCCCAGAATACAAACATTCCACCGATTACAAGAGTACTGTTGGTTTTTAATATTTCAGAGATGTCATTGTAGTAAGGAGTTCCTTTTAATCCTTTGTAGAAAATGAAATATCCGATACTAGTTAAACAAACTGCAGCGAATAGGAATCCGAAACTCTTAATTTTCTTCTCATATTGAAAGGTGAATACTAGCCTTGATATCCACTGAACAAGCGCACCGATGGTAAATGAAATGACCACCGAAAGCAGTATTCCAGAGATAATTGAGATGGCTTTTTCATTATTGATATACTTAACGATATCGTCTAGTCCCTGAGTGTCGTCCATTCCAATTTTGATTAACGACATTACTACAGCAGCTCCTAGCAAGTTAAATACTATAGATACGGTAGTAGAGGTTGGCATACCGATCGTATTGAAGAAATCAAGAAGTAAGATGTCTCCAATCATTACCGCGAGAAAGATAAACATGATTTCGTCAAAATAGAATTCTCCTGGGTTGAAGATTCCTTTTCGAGCAACCTCCATCATACCGCTAGAAAAAACGGCTCCGATGAAGATTCCAAGGCTTGCGATAATTAGAATTTTCTTGAATGAGATCGCCTTCGATCCAATTGCTGAGTTTAGAAAGTTTACGGCATCATTACTTACACCTACAATTAGATCTACTATAGCTAAAACTGCTAAGGCCGCAATAATTAAAGTGAAAATTGTGTTCATAAAGGTTGTTTAAATGTTTTTAACACTGTGTTTAATTACTCCCTTCTAGAAGTGAAGCTCAAAACCAGTTCGTACTACAATCTTATTTGGATTATTATCAATAGTCGCTTTAGTTATATCTGCTTGAAACTTCAATTTATGTCCAACAACATATTTTGAAAGGCCTAAAGTAATCTCTTTAGGGTTAGAACTACCGGTAATTTGATCGTATTTGATCTTAGAGTAACGAAGCGCTAGTTCTAAGTTGTTCTTGAACAGATATCCCATTTGTGTATTTAATGCTTTTCCTACAAGAACAACATCTCCGGTGCTTGTTCCGTCACTATTTGTTGCTACTGGGGCTAGAGCATATCTCTGTGTCATTTCCGTTAATAGAGACCAGCCTTTATACTTTGCAACAACATCTACGAAATGAGTAGTAATATCGGTTTGAAAAAGACCAGTATCATTATACATATAATCACCCATACCAGAACGCGTTTTAACCGCATCTGCATTAAAGTTGTAGGTATAGGCAAGCATTAATTTAAATTGCTGCTCACGTTCTAGATCTGCCTCAACATAGTCTCCTTTTTTCTTGAACTCTCCGAAAGGCAGTGCTTCCATTCTCATGGTGTACTGAAGGCCACCTTGATTGCCCTTGGTAACATTTCTACCTTCTCCTTGAGACAGGGCAAATTTTTCTTTAGTGATGAAATCATTCCCCCATGAACTCTTGTGACGAATCTGAAAACCTAGATCACGGTCAATGTTAAATCTGCTATTTAATATAGAGCGATCGATAAATTGGAGGTTTGCAGAAGAAACTACACGCTCTACGTTACCTGGAAGCTTGGTTTGACCTGCCCACAATTCCCAATTTTTTGCGAAAGACCACATGATTACAGCATCGAGAATTTGATTTGGAGCATTATTGGTGAAACTATTAATACCACCTAAATCTCTATTTGAAAGCCCTAGCTCAATCTTATATTTAAGTTTTGGACTGTAGGCCCATCCGTCAAACTTTAGACGTGCACGTCTAATAATGAAGTTGTATTCCGCATTACCGTACTCGTTATTATCATAGTTCCATGTGCTATTGAATCTAGACTGTATACGAGCAGACACTTTAGTACTGAAAGTACTGTCTGCAGCTGTATAATTAATGAGTCCTTTTCCGAAAGACGGGGTAGTAATTGTATTGTCCTGAGCAAAGGAAATTTGAGTGATTAGAAATAATACTAAACCGACAGTCTGAAATAGTTTGTTCATTCTCACGTTAAATTTGTACAAAGAACCTATTATTGTTTTAATACAATGTTAAACGAGTAATAACCTTATGTTATGTAGTTGTTAAGCCTTTATTCCTTCTTGCCTATAAATAACTCTAAGTCAATAGATTACCATTTTCATCCCATTCAGCCTTATCATTTCGGCGACTTACATCAAGGAATTTCGGCATCCAACTTTCGTCATAATACATACCGTGCTTTTGAAGCACATGATCAGGCACTCCATTCCAAACATTAGGCTGGTTTCCTTGGTAGCCTAAGTCTTTGATGCCTACTTCAGAGGTGTAGTAGCCGGTCAGTGTAAGATTGCGCATCAAATTGAAAAACGAGGCTTGCTCTTTCAATTCTTCTGATACTTCGTTAGGGTATGCGATGGGCTCTAGGAGCTCTTGCTGTTTGGGCTCTTCAAGACTTAAAAAGTCACTACCAAAGGTCTCTGTGGCGCGCTGATTCAAAGTGGCTAGACCATTTCTCAGTGGGTCTTGAAAGGGCAAATAGTCTTTGGCCATGAACTCAATAAGCTCTGGCACTTCAGCTTTTTCAATATCTCCGATTTCGTTTGCAGGCAGTATAAGGTGTGCTAACCTTGTGATGAGTGCAAGCTCTGCTGAGGTAAAGAATTGCTGAGCCAGAAGACTGTTATCGTGAGCAGTTTCATCGGCAGTTCTACCGTATTTATATTTCCAAAGGCTTTTTTCAACTTCTTTGGGGTTAGACCAATCACAGCCTGAAAGAAGTAGTCCTGAAGCGATTGATCCTGCCGCTAAATATTTTAAACTTTCTCTGCGATTCATAGTTAAAAGTTTTGCTGTTTGAATTGATCAACGATATAGTCTGAGGTTCTCCATGAGAGTGCCAATATCGTCCAAGTCGGGTTTTTGTCTGCTTGGGATACAAAAGGCCCAGCATCTACCACGAACACATTATCCACATCGTGAAGACATTCGAATTCATTTACCACTGATTGTTTGGGGTCACTACCCATCCGAGTAGTTCCAACTTCGTGAATGATTCGTCCCGGTTTATGCAGGCCATAGTCGCTGTCTTTTCCGGGCTTCTCTCCAAGAGGTATCCCTCCCATATTTACGATGATCTCTTCAAAAGTATCATGCATGTGACGCGCTTGTTTACGTTCTTCATCACTCCACTTATAATGAAAACGCAAAACAGGAATACCCCACTGATCGACCTTTTCAGGGTCGATTTCACAGTAGTTTTCTTTTCGAGCAATAGACTCTCCTCTACCTGACATACCAACCATTGATCCGTAATATTTGCGAATGTCTTTTCTTAAGTGTTCACCGTATCCGCCTATGCGTTCTCCAAAGAATCGGTTGAGGTCGTTAGGGTTAAATCCGAACCCATAGCTAGGCATTCCTAGGCCTCCCCACACTTCGATATGGTAACCGCGGGCAAAATCTAAGTTTTTATTATCCAACCACCAGGGCGAGTAGAGGTGCATACCGCCAACGCCATCTTCGTTATAAATTTCTCGATCCATAAGTGCGGGGACAAACCCCATTCGATCTGCTCCTGTCGAGTCATGCAAGTATTTTCCGATGAGGCCACTACTGTTTCCTAGGCCCTCAGGATGCACGGCACTTTTAGAGTTAAGCAGAATACGTGCCGAGCTACATGCTGAAGCCGCAAGTACTACTACTTTGCCTTTAAGTTCGTAGTCTTTGCCACTGGCCTTGTCAATATAACTAACTCCGGTTGCACGTCCGTTACCATCGGTCATTACTTCGCGAACCATTGCCCCAGTATACAGATCGATTTGTCCTCCGTTTTTCTGAGCCGGAAAGATCAGACATGACCCCGCTGAAAAATCGGCATATACTTGGCAAGAGCGATTACACTGGTTGCAGTAGAAACAAACACCCCGCTCGTCATTAATACGTTTGGTAACAATAGAAAGTCTTGAGGGCATTACTTTGACCCCTGCCATTTCTGCACCTTTCTTGTAGTATAGTTCGTGAAGCCTCGGTTTAGGAGCTGGAAGAAAAAATCCATCAGGCTCATTGTAAATTCCTTCTTTACTTCCAAAGATTCCGATGAGCTTGTCTACTTTATCGTAATAAGGTTTTACATCTTCATAGCCGATAGGCCAGTCTTCGCCGATGCCATCGCGAGATTTTGATTTAAAATCAAGAGGTCCGAAGCGAAGAGAGATACGTCCCCAGTGATTGGTACGCCCACCCAACATCCTAGCTCTGAACCAGTCAAACTGCGTACCCTCAACGTTTGTGTAAGGTTCACCTTCAATGTCCCATCCGCCATAAAGCGCATCGAAATCTCCGAAGGCACGATGAATACTAGATCCCCGTCTTGGTGATTCATAGGGCCATTTGAGTTGAGTTTGTTGTTCAGGATTTGCAGGATCAAAGTGATCTCCTGCTTCAACGACCGCTACTTTAAGACCGGCTTCAGATAGCACTTTGGTCGCCATGCCGCCGCCAGCACCTGATCCGACTATAATTACGTCGTAAACTTTCTTCGAAGAAATGATTTCCATAGGTTAGATATTCAGTCTATACAATGTAGCACACTTTTCAAAGAGATGAAACGACTTTTCATTTTTGTTTAACTTTTTTATATTTATAGCCATTAAACCAATAGTTAAACAAAATGCTTAATAGTTGTCCTAAATGTAATTCGAAGGACATTACAAAGGCGGGAATTATCGATGATCGTCAGCGATATAAATGCAAAGAGTGTAATTATCATTTCACAGTCGCTAAATCTGGAAAATCTACTGATATTCAGATCGTAAAACGAGCCCTTCAATTGTATTTAGAAGGTTTGAGTTATCGCGAGATAGAATCGCTCATAGAGGTTTCTCATGTTAGCGTAATGAATTGGGTAAAGAAGTATAAAATACAGCGCCCTTCAGGTCAAAGCCGTCAGATTGATCGTCATGTTTTGGCTCATGACGACGTGGTCAAACTTATTGAAGATAGAGAGTTTCTGCATGATACAAACGTTCTTATTTCTAGAATTAACGGACACTATATGGTACTAACATTTGGACCCCAGTCTAAAGATTTTGTTGAACTTCTATAGTTAAAATTAGCTTTCTTAAAACGTTTTAATAATTAAACAAAATGCCAACATTCGTTAGAGAGACTGTTTGGTAGTTTAATTGCGTTTCCTCTCCATATTTTGATTCTATTAAGGGTTCCCTTATATTTTATCAAATTACAGCTTATGAGTAAATCAGATAATGCGAAGAAATATTGGAAGGAGAACCTTCGTTATGTAACAATTCTGCTATCTATTTGGTTTTCAGTTTCTTTTTTGGCGGGTGTAGTTTTGAAAGACTTTCTTGATCAGTATAGTTTTGGAGGGTTTCCGCTAGGATTTTGGTTTGCTCAACAAGGTTCGATATATATCTTCGTGGCACTCATCTTCATTTATGTTAGACTTATGAATAAGCTAGACAAGAAGTATAATTACGATAAAGACTAGTGGAGATGACGGTACAGATTTGGACTTATATTATTGTTGCGTTAACGTTTGCACTGTATATCGGTATCGCCATTTGGTCGAGAGCGGGATCTACTAAAGAATTCTACGTTGCAGGAGGAGGTGTTTCTCCTCTAGCTAACGGGATGGCAACTGCCGCCGATTGGATGTCTGCCGCCTCCTTCATCTCGATGGCAGGGCTTATTTCATTTATGGGATATGACGGTTCTGTTTACCTTATGGGCTGGACAGGGGGATACGTTCTTCTCGCTTTGCTTCTTGCCCCATACCTCAGGAAATTTGGAAAATTCACTGTACCCGATTTCATTGGAGAACGTTACTATTCTAAAACCGCTCGACTTGTAGCGGTGTTCTGTGCACTTTTAGTGTCTTTCACCTATGTGGCAGGCCAAATGCGCGGTGTTGGAGTAGTATTTTCTAGGTTTCTAGAGGTAGATATTACTTCTGGGGTGATTATCGGTATGATTATCGTTTTATTCTATGCCGTTCTCGGAGGAATGAAGGGAATCACCTACACCCAGGTAGCCCAGTACTGTGTACTAATCTTCGCCTTTATGGTACCTGCGATTTTTATTTCTTTTCAGATGACCGGAAACCCTATTCCACAAATAGGAATGGGAGGCAAGGGGGCCGACGGTATGTATCTGCTAGAAAAATTAAATGGCCTCTCTACCGAGCTTGGTTTTGCTGAATACACAAAGGGTTCAAGATCGAAGATGGATATTTTCGCGATTACCGCAGCTTTAATGGTGGGCACAGCAGGTCTACCCCATGTAATTGTTCGCTTCTTTACAGTGAAAAAGGTTAGGGATGCACGTAAATCAGCAGGTTTAGCCCTTTTGCTTATTGCCATTCTTTACACGGCTGCCCCCGCTGTTGCAGTTTTTGCTCGCCTCAACCTTATTCATACGGTAAGCGGGCAACCATACGCGCAGATGCCAGCTTGGTTCTCTAATTGGGAAACCACAGGTCTTTTAGGATTCAACGACAAAAACGGAGATGGCCTCATCCAATATTCTGCAGATGCGATGATTAATGAACTGACCGTTGACAGAGATATCATGGTCCTAGCCAACCCTGAAATCGCGAATCTACCTGCTTGGGTGATTGCTCTAGTGGCCGCTGGTGGTTTAGCCGCTGCCTTATCGACCGCAGCGGGGCTATTGCTGGTAATTTCTTCATCGGTTTCGCACGATTTAGTAAAGAGTGTATTCAAACCAGATATTACAGATAAACAAGAATTAGTAGTGGCAAGACTTTCTGCGGTTGGCGCAGTAGTTGTTGCCGGATATTTTGGAATCAACCCCCCCGGTTTCGTTGCTGCTGTTGTAGCATTAGCCTTCGGGCTGGCCGCCGCCTCCTTCTTCCCTGCGATTATTTTGGGAATTTTCTATAAGAAGATGAATAAAGAAGGAGCGATAGCCGGTATGGTTGTTGGTATCGGATTGATGTTATTCTACATGCTTAAATTCAAATTTGGAATTTTTGACGGAGGTAAAACTGCCGTTGCCAGTTTATCTAAAGACTGGTGGTTCGGTATCTCTCCAGAAGGCTTCGGTTTCATCGCTATGATCGTGAATTTCACAATTTCCTTGACGATTAATGCATTCACCGCAGATCCGCCTGAAGAGGTTCAAGAAATTGTCGAAACCATTCGAATCCCTAGCGGTGCAGGCGAGGCTACCCACTAGAATTTTATTAATTTAAAAGGCCCGAATAATTAAATTATTCGGGCCTTAATACTTCTACCAATGAGTAATTATCACATTAAGAATCTTGAAGAATACTTTCAGATTTATCGTAAATCGGTTCGTAACCCTGAATTGTTCTGGGAAGAGATTGCTGAAGAACATTTTGTTTGGCGTAAACGTTGGAGCAATGTTTTGTCTTGGGATTTTGAAAAACCTGAGGTAAAGTGGTTCGAAGGCGCCCAATTAAATATTACTGAAAATTGCATTGATCGTCATCTTAGTAAGTACTCAGATAAAACAGCGATTTTGTTCGAACCGAACAGTGTCGATGAACCAGCGGAGCATATTACCTACAAGCAGTTGTATGCTCAAGTAAACAAGATGTCTAATGTGTTGAAATCACAAGGAGTCAAAAAAGGAGATCGCTTATGTATCTACTTACCCATGATTCCTGAGTTGGCTTATGCCGTTCTTGCCTGTGCTCGAATAGGAGCAATTCACTCGGTGGTTTTTGCAGGGTTTTCATCTACGGCCTTGGCCACAAGAATCAACGACTGTGACGCCTCTTTAGTGATTACTGCAGATGGTTCGTATCGCGGTGCTAAATCGATTGATTTGAAGTCAATTGTCGATGAGGCGTTAAACGATTGTCCTGGGGTTAGTTCAGTCTTAGTTGCTGAACGTACAGGGACAAAAATGAATCTGGTAACTGGTCGCGATCATCTGCTTGCCCCATTGATGAAAGGGGCTAGCGAAGAATGTGCGGTTGAGGTTATGGATGCTGAAGATCCGTTATTTATACTCTATACCTCGGGTTCTACAGGAAAGCCTAAGGGGATGGTTCATACTTGTGCCGGATATATGGTTTACACCGCCTATACCTTCAAAAACATCTTCCAGTATCGAGAAAATGATGTGTACTGGTGTACCGCCGATATCGGATGGATCACGGGTCACTCTTACATCCTCTACGGCCCACTAGCTAACGGCGCTACAACCGTGATGTTCGAAGGAGTACCTTCATATCCCGATTACGGTCGTTTTTGGGAGGTTGTTGAGAAGCACAAGATCACTCAATTCTATACCGCGCCCACTGCGATTCGCGCATTAGCAAAAGAACCTTTAGAACTCGTTGAGAAATACGACCTCTCCTCGCTTAAAGTGTTGGGTTCTGTTGGGGAGCCCATCAATGAAGAGGCCTGGCACTGGTACAACAACAATGTGGGTAAGAAAGAAAGCCCCATTGTAGATACGTGGTGGCAAACTGAAACAGGAGGAATCATGATATCCCCCATTCCTTACTCAACTCCTACGAAGCCTACCTTCGCGACCTTACCCTTCATCGGTGTGCAACCTGCACTGATGGACGAAAGCGGCAAAGAAATTAAAGGAAATCAAGTTGAGGGTCGTTTGTGCATCAAGTTCCCATGGCCATCGATTGCTCGAACGATTTGGGGCAATCACGAACGCTACCGAGAAACCTATTTCTCAGCCTATAAGAACATGTATTTCACGGGGGACGGTGCTTCTCGTGACGCGGTGGGATACTATCGCATCACCGGTAGAGTTGACGATGTAATTATTGTTTCGGGCCATAATCTAGGGACTGCTCCTATCGAAGATGCGATCAATGAGCACCAAGGAGTTGCCGAATCTGCTATTGTCGGATTCCCTCATGACATCAAAGGAAATGCCCTTTTTGGATATGTAATTCTAAAGGACGAGGCGAACAGTAGAGATCAAGACGAACTTCGCGCTGAAATCAATCGACTGATTTCTGAGAAAATAGGTCCTATCGCTAAGCTGGATAAGATTGTCTTCGTACCCGGTTTGCCCAAGACGCGGTCAGGTAAGATTATGCGAAGAATCCTTAGAAAGATTGCTTCGAACGATGTGTCTAATCTAGGTGATGTATCGACATTGTTAAATCCTGATGTAGTGGAACAAATCAGGAAAATCGTTGGAGTATAGCTATAAAAAAAGACCGCCCTCTTGTAGGGCGGTTTTGATTTTAAGTAGTGGTGTAGCGGCTACCTAAGCGTCTGATAGTCAAAAGTATTATTTTTTCTTTGGGCAATCTATGCCTATATTGCTTTCCCTTAAAATTTTAGGTATGCTTAAATCTAAGAAAGTAACTAACGAATCTTCTCCGATTATCTTGTCGGCACCATCGGTTATTGATGGACAGTTTAAAACCAATCGTGGCTTAAGAATTGAATGTCAGTATTTCGGAGCCGTGGTTTCTTCTGAAAAGATTTACGTTTCAACCGAAGCTAAAGTGGTAGGAGACCTTGTATGTAATGGTCTTACTGTTGATGGTGAAATCAAAGGTGATGTTTACTGTGCCGGTAAAGTTCTATTGAATGAAGGAGCCAAGGTTACAGGTAACATTTATGCCAAACTTTTTGAGAACAGATCGAATGAAAACTTAAGCTGTACCATTCGCATACCTAACCCAAAAGCGGTTCACAGAGCATTAGAGCGCCTAGAATCTATTGATTTAGAAGTGCCTATGACCGGCACAAATTTACTTAATGAGATCTCGCTTTACTTCACAAGTAAAGCACAGTCTGAAGGTTCAGAAGCAGGGTTGCGTGTCGTTGATGAAGAACCTAGTCTTCGCTCTTCTGGATCGGATTCTTAAATGCCCACCACGAATACCCGACCGAGTATATCGTGAGTAGAAGGGTGATACCGATAACAATATAGGCCGACGCCGACTTGATAATTAAAGGAGCGATAGCCATAAGTATCCCTCCAATGATCCATACAGGGCCGCTTGCCTTGTGCGTTCTTGTCCAGACCTCTTCGTTTTCGAGAGTCCAAGGCGTGCGAATACCAATGAAATAGTTTGGTTTTAACCTTGAGAAATACCAACCCAATACCGCAAAAAGTAAGCCAACCAAGCTGATAATGCCAAAAGGGCTAGACATTTCAGCCTGTTTTGTAGAATAGAGAATAAATAAGGCGAGCGCCGACATGAACAAATGCATCACTAGCCGTAGGCCCGCAAGTTGAGCTTCACTGATTTTCTTCTTAGGATCAATTTTCGGAGCGTATTTTAAGATGAAATAAAGTGGGAGATTTAGCATGAATAGCAAACCTACCAACTCATTTTTGCTCCCATAGCGATCGATCTGACCCTTAGCATTCCAGTGCATAGGAACCTCTTCGGGTAACTCTGCCCAGATCGCAAGAAGATAAATTACTGGAATTACGATAATTGTAAGGATCAAAAATTCAGTGTATTTCGAAGCACTTTTCATAGTATTATTTCTTTTGCCATCCGCCAATAATAGCTCCGGCGATGATTAGGATGATCAAATTCACTCCTCCATCTAACCATGCTAAGGCATAGGGACGTAATGAAAATAGATTCCAAGTTATAAGCCCTAAGATATAAATAGGAAAACCAATAACCAAGGCTGTTTTTGCTCCGTCCTTGGCTGATACAATATTCATTCGACCATAGATGTAACTAAGCATATATGTCAGCGCAGTTGCACTTACGATACTCACCAAATAGGCTATAGGGTGAGCAGTATCTTCGATCGTTAGATTGTTTAATGAGAGGTAGGCATCTACAAATAGGCCATACCAAATGGCTGGGATGATTTGCGCAATTAGCACTACGAGCCAAACCGCTTTGTGATTGGTTTTCATCGTTAGGTTGGTTTTAGCTTGAAGGTACAGAAAAATTTAAACCGTATCGCCGAGGATTAAAAATCAAATTGAATACCCTGTGCCAGTGGTAAATCTGAAGAGAAGTTGATCGTATTTGTTTGGCGTCTCATATATATTTTCCAAGCGTCTGAGCCACTTTCACGACCACCTCCGGTTTCTTTTTCACCTCCGAAAGCACCTCCGATTTCGGCTCCCGAAGTACCAATATTAACGTTGGCTATTCCGCAGTCGCTTCCCCAGTGAGACAAGAAGGTCTCAGCCTCTTGCAAGTTATTCGAGATAATTGAAGAAGATAACCCTTGGCGAACTTCGTTCTGAATTTCTATAGCGTTTTCTAATCCTCCGCCATAGCTAATCAGGTATAAGATAGGGGCGAAAGTTTCGTTCTGAACAATGTCTGCCGAATGGTCGATTTCGATAATTGCAGGTTTGACATAGCATCCGCTTTCGAAGCCTTTGCTTTCGAGTTTGCCCCCTTCGATGAGAGCTTTACCGCCTTGCTCTTTGGCGGCTGAGAGTGCGTTTAGGTATTGATCTACGGCCTCAGTGTCGATTAGCGGGCCCATGTGGTTGTTGGCGTCTAGCGGATCTCCGATGCGAACCTGGCCATAAGCTATTACGAGACGTTCTTTAACGGTTTCGTATAGGTCTTTGTGAACGATGAGCCTACGAGTTGAGGTGCAACGTTGTCCGCAGGTTCCGATAGCTCCAAATACTGCTGCTCTTAAGGCAATGTCTAGATTTGCATCTGGTGTAATGATTACTGCGTTGTTACCTCCTAATTCTAATAATGATTTCCCTAATCTTGCAGCGACCTTAGCAGCTACATCTTTACCCATTCGGGTTGATCCGGTGGCAGAAACTAGGGCGATTCGGTGGTCTTCAGACATCCACCTTCCGACCGAAGCATCTCCGTTAACAAGACATGAGATGCCCTCAGGTAAGTTGTTTTCTTTGAGTACACTTGCAATTAATTTTTGGCAGGCTACACCACATAATGGGGCCTTTTCACTGGGTTTCCAGATACAAACATCACCACAGATCCAGGCCAGGGCGGTATTCCAGCTCCAAACGGCAACGGGAAAGTTAAAGGCAGAGATGATACCTACCAATCCCAGCGGATGGTACTGCTCATACATTCGATGTCCAGGGCGTTCTGAGTGCATTGTTAAGCCATGGAGCTGTCGTGAAAGTCCTACAGCGAATTCGCAGATGTCGATCATCTCCTGAACTTCGCCAAGACCTTCTTGAAGCGATTTGCCCATTTCTAGTGAAACCAGCTGACCTAAAGCTTCCTTGCTTTCTCTTAGTTTATCTCCAAACTGTCTAACGATTTCTCCTCTTTTGGGAGCAGGAACTTTGCGCCATACTTGAAATGCTGATTCTGCCGTTTCAATAACCTTTTCGAAATCAGTAACTGTTGTGGTGGTGACCTCAGCAAGAAAAGAACCATCAATAGGTGTGTGGGAAGCAATGTCTCTACCACTACCAAACCAGTTTTGGCCGGTACTTGTCCCGCTTTCTTTTGGGTTAATATTTAGAGATTGAAGAAGGTTATTGTGTGACATTTAATAAGGTTTATGTTCTTGATGTTTGTGTAGTGAAAGTGCTTTCAAAGATTTTATCTGCGTTGCCTGATTCGAATCCGTCTCGACGCATATGTCGTTTGATATTGTTAAAAGGTAAATGAGCGAATTCTGGGAGTGGAAGCCGTTCTGCAAACTCTACGTAACTACCAGAAATACTGACTTTTTCACCACCTGCAAATTCAGCTTCTACTTTTTCAGCTACAGAACTACTTTGTCGTAGAAGGCCGTCTGGGCTTACCTTGATTTCTCCGCCTGCATTATTTAATGTAATACCGATAGATTTTAAAAAGTCATTGAATTGCTCTAGCGTGCGATGCTCGCCATCTAACTGATGTACACTAATGGTGTAGTGGTTCAAATAGTAGCGGTTGTAAATTACCCAAGCAGCATATTCGCTCTCTTCAAGTAGTGCTTGATAGTCTTCGAGAGTTGGTAGTTGCCAGAGCGGACGATGAAAAAATTCTGTTACTGCCTCGACATCTTTTAGATCAAGAGCATCGACCGGGTCTGAGGTGAGATCTCTCGTATATTTTGAAATAATCTGTTGGGTTTTTTCAGAAAGGTCTTTCACTCGTAATTCACTGATGAATATTCTCGGCAATTCGTCATCAGGCGGAGCATACCAATAGGCATTCAATTTTTTACCCTCAAAGAAAAAATAGTCTCGTTTCTGATAACCATGAGCCAAGAAGATCTTTTCAAAGGATGCGATACCAAGGTGGTCAACTCCCATCGTTCGAAAGGCGATATGGTCGTTAAGGATTTCTGATTGTCCAGCAACGATGCCTTGCGATACCATGGCATCAGTAATCTTCTGTACATCTGGGACTCGGTCTCGATATACAGCAAAGACCCCCTGTAGAATCTTTGAAATGGCAGAATTATTAGATAAATGCATACCTTAAAATTACGAATTGTAAAGCTTGCCAGAAGGAGTTTCTAAGAAGGTTTTATAGTCAATATCTTCTTGCTTAATGAATCCTTTTTGCGGAAGTTTACCATCTGCAACCATTTCAACGGTAGCGGCGATGGCTGCGGCTGTTGTCCAAGAGATAGCTCTCCACTTGTGGCCTCCAATTTCTATGGGGTAAAAGGCTTTCCAGTATTCAGCCCTTGCTATTTTGTCGCCCTTCCAGCCCTCGACCACTGCATATACGTAAACCACATCTTCTTCGACGGGTGGTTTTGCATTGGTGAGTACTTTTTCTAGGGTTTCAAAATCGTCTTTCATAATCAGCTCGTACATTAGAAAGCGCATGAGTTTACCATGTCCCGGATAGCGCATTGTTTTATAGTTGAGCGTATCTACTTTGCCTTCGAGCGTTTCGCAAAGGGTTCCTAGGCCTCCTGAAGTAGAGAAAGCTTCAAATTCTTGACCTTCGATTGAAATATATTCAGTTCCTTCTAGGGAGGGTACCATTTTGCGTACTCCGTTATGGATCACCTCTGCATCATTCAAGTACTCGTTGAGAACTCCGTAAGAGGACCAAGTAAATGAATAGGCTAGTAGGCCATTGGGATATCTTGGTAATGCACCAACTCTTAACTCGACGTCACGAACCTTTGTAAAGGCTTTGGTAAGATCAAAACCCATAATACCTATAAAACCAGGTGCCAAACCACATTGAGGCACCATGGCAGTTGTTGCAGTTTTAGAAAGTGAGCGAATGTAGTTAGTTGTAGGTACATCCTCTGTTAGGTCGAAATAATGAAGACCCTTATCATGTGCGAATTTGGCAATTGGTTTATTTAAGAAGTAAGGAAGCGCAGAAACCACTGCGTCGAAAGAAGTTAGCGCGGTCTCAATTTTGGTGGCGTCTGAAAGATCGAGAGTTGCTGTTTCAAAGGGGTGTTTATAGTCGTAATGTGGCGGTTGTTTGTCAAAACCAGTGACTTCAAATCGTTCTGACAAAAGAGTGGCTACCAAGGTTCCAACCTTGCCTAAGCCTAAAACTGCAATTTTTTTCATAATTCATCAAATACGTTATGAATGTAACTATATCTGAATTTATTGTGATATTTTTATATGTAATTTTATGAACAATAAACAACCTAACATGCTATCATCTTTCTCTGACGGCTTCTTCTCTGTCGATCCTACTCATGGCTTCTTGCCAATTGCTGAGCCCTTAGCTCAACTGCCAGAATCTTTTTCAGGTTTACAGAGCCTCATTGACCAAATGCCTATTGTGAAAGACGATGGTTCACCAGGTCTATTGGCTGTAGAGGGGGCTTTTGAGAAGGCCGTTTCAGGGCTTCCAAATTATTTGAGTGAAGTTCAGTCTGAAAAAGATCCGTTTGTATTGGCTGCACTTTTCAGAGCTTATGGCTTTGTTACTTCAGCCTATACCCTCGCACCTTCACATCATAGTTTTGTAAAGACCGGGAAGTATGGAAAAGCCCATGGCGTTCTTCCGTCGAATGTGGCACAGCCATTTGCCGCTGTTGCAGAAAAGCTAGAGGTTTATCCTTGGATTGATTACCATTATGCATATTCTCTAGGTAACTATCAGAAAATCGACAAGTCGAAAGGTTTTGAGTGGACAAATCTTGCTATGGCTGCGAAATTTTCTGGTATGGATGATGAGCGTGGTTTCATCATGCTCCATGTAGATATCAATCAATACTCTCCAGATCTTATTAAAGCCGTTTATGGAATCGTAGAGGATGAAAATACTGATGATCTCAATCGTGATATCCATCTGTTAGCAGACACACTTAATAAAATGAATGATCGTCGACGACTCATGTGGGAGGCCTCAAGATGGAAGCATTACAATGATTTTCGAGTCTTCATAATGGGAGTAAAGGGTAATGATGATATATTTCCGAACGGGTTACTTTACGAAGGTGTTTGGCAGGAGCCAAAGGCTTTTAGAGGCCAGACCGGTGCGCAAGATAATATTATCCCAACGGCTGATATTGTGAGTGGAGTGATTCATTACTACCCGCAGAATCAATTAACCTCTTATTTGATGGACCTGCGTCAGTACCGTCCGATGTGTATTCAAAACTTCTTTAAAGAGCTCGCCGAACAGATGTCTAATAAGCCATTAGCGCAGCGACTAATGGACGATGATAATCAGATTGGAATGCAGGGTCTTATGAAGGCCTACGAGGAAATTTACCTTTTCAGAAATGGTCACTGGCAGTTTGTTCAAAAATATATCATGCAGAATACAGCTTATCCGAAGGCTACCGGGGGCACGCCGATTACTTCATGGATTCCTAATCAAATCAAGGCAGTGTTAAGCGCTATGATAGACTTGTCAAAGGCAATGCGTTCTACCCCAGAATTCTCAATGGAACAGTGGCAAGAAGGCTACGATACGAAGGTAAAACTGCTCAACAAACAACTTGAGATTGTAGCTGTGGAGGCTTTTGATCCTGAAGCTGTTTTCAAACTTAATCTCGAATTAGGATACCAAGACTTTTAAAGATCGTCCGGCAATAGATCCCAAGGCTCCGAATATACCACCCACAAGGCCGGTAACTAGGATTAATGCTCCTACGCTTCCGTTTAAGGGTAAAAGCACCGCTATCTTCTCTGCTAGAATAAAATCATTGGCATTGGAGATACAGTATGCTTGAATACTCCACAATAGTCCGATACTAAGTAGGGGTGTAAAGAAAACTGAAATCCCCTTTAAGCGGATAATAAAACTGATTATAGCCGTAGCGATAACTACTCCCCACCATGGAGTGAAAAGTTGAAATAGGAGCGCTAAGCCAATGCTTAAAATGCTATGTATTAAGATGCGTTTCATGGTTTAAGTTGGGTTGTTGAAGTGATACCGCTAACGGCTTGAGAATTGGGTAAGTATAGGAGCTCAAAATAATCTCCAGCTGCCCATGTGTCTATCATAGAATCATAATATCTGCTACCCGGGTTGCCTGACTGCCCGCCAGGGTATACTCCGAGGGCTTTGGTCTCTGAATCTAATTCGACAATCATACGCCAAGAAGGGCCGTGCGTCTTGCTGGTCGCGTTGACAATACTCTTGTTACCTCCGATAGGGATATTAAACCTTGAGAAGGCTGGTAAGGCTTGTAATAGGTGTCCGACCTGTGTGCCTTTATACGAAGCCCAATCGAGCGATTTTCCTGATTTCTTGAACGCCTCCAACTTCTTGGCTGCTTCATTGAAAGCTAAGCGAGCAATTGCTGCTGCATCTTCGGTTTCTGCGCTAGACTGAAGATCAAAAAAATCATGATTAGAATGGTACTTAGTAAGCCAAATCGTTTGATAGCTATCAGGTAATTGTAGCGCTAATTCGCTGTTGATTAATTCATCCCATACCAGATAATAAAATTCATTCCACAAAGCTTCAAAAACAGAGGCTCCAATAGCGTCAGTATGGTTGTAATAGTCCCAAGACGATAAGGTAGTAAAGTAACCTTCAGTATTCGAATTCACCTCTGAGGCAATCATTGATAAGAAGGTAGGCAAAACTTCTGCTGCCTTTAAATTGTAGTTGTTGTTATGTAAATCTTTGAAGTCTTGAACAGAGAAGGTTTCTTTTGACCTGAAAAAATCGTTGATGACCCTATTGCGATAAGTCTCATAGGTGGGGTCATAAACATAGTAAGGGTAGTTCTCATCGGTCGGATGCTGATTGGCCGAGCTCACAAATCCTCTCTCTGGATTGCGAACATGCGGATTGTGCTCCTGTGGAATGAATGATTGCCACTCGTTGTAGGGATTTGAACCGTCCATTACAAACTTACCTTGCTCGTTGAATTTATTCGCGATTTTTCCCTGAATCCAAAGCGCAATATCATTGTCTTTAGAGGCGAAAATAAAATTCTGAGCTGGCGCTGTGTAGTTAGAAACAGCGCTTACATACTCATCATAGTTCTTTGCTCTATTTAGTGACAGAAAGGTGTTTTGGTTAGAGTTAGGAAGGTGTCCGATCCATTTCATTGCGAGATTTTCTCGACCATTTCCTTTAAAGGTTTCGTCATAGGTAATCGGTCCGTAGTGTGTGTAACGTACCGTGTCTAAAACTACTTGACCACCCTTTACTTGGATGGATTCTATCACTTCTCTTATATCACGCCAATCTTCTCCATATCGATATCGTTTCTTGGTCTCATCTTCGAATTCAATACGATACCAATCTTTTACATCTCGGGTTGCGTTGGTTACTCCCCAAGCGATGCGATCGTTAAACCCAATGATGACTCCTAAGGCTCCAGGTAGGGTGGCTCCCATAACATTATGATCGGGTGCTGATAGTTGCATCACATACCAGATTGAAGGTAGATTTAATCCAAGGTGAGGGTCGTTTGCAAGTAACGGATTGCCATTTTCTGAATGTTCAGCGTTCACAGCCCAGTTATTACTCCCATTATCCGGATCGGGTTTTTCAAGTACTTCTGTGGTTTGCACAATGGCTTTAGAGACACCTTCTGGGCTTTCAGGACGCTCAACATCTCCGAAATCTGTCCAGTCTCGTTCTCTAGGAATCACAGGATCTTGATCGGAAATGAAATCAGGAAAAAGTAAATCGAAGGTTTCACGTCCGAATAGGCTTAAGAAATTAGTGTTTTCGAGATCTTCGTCACGTCCTGCAAGCATATCAGTCATGTACATAAGTAAAAGAGCTGATTTCTCAGGCTTCCACTTTTCAGGGGCGTAACCTAAAAGCTTGTATTCTACCGGATACTCTTCACTGTTTAAAGACTCGATATATGCGTTAACCCCATCACTGTAGGCATTTAAACCTCTGGTTAAAACCGGGTCTTGAAGCATTTCGTTAATGGCGTTCTGTGCTCCAAACACCATCCCTTTTCTTCGCTGTCCTCTGTCATAATCTAAAGCTTTCTCTCCGATAATTTCAGAAAGTCGACCAGCAGCGGCATAAGTTTGAAATTCCATTTGCCATAAACGGTGCTTAGCGGTAATATAACCTTGGGCGAAGTATAAATCAGTGTCGTTTTGGGCGAAAACATGAGGAATGAGCTCTGAGTCATAATGAACCGTTACTTCAGATTGAAGACCACTTAAGTTGAGTTCGGTTTCTGGAGATTCACTCTGATCATTTTGCCAGAATCCGGTTTGTGGACTCATAAAATGACCTATTGCAGGTAAGGTTCCCCACCCACGATCTGCAGCATAAACTAAGAGAATAGTTAGGGCGGCACTGATAATGAATTTGATCAATTTCATTGAACGAAAGATTATTAAGGTTCTACAAGATAGTGTTTACGAATCATAGATTGAAAAACGCAAATACCAGTAATACGGCAAAAACTACCATAAACAGAATCGATTGTAAAAAGCTGTATAAAAAGAAAAGCAATAAAGTCTTTGCCCAGCCTTTTTCAAAAAATCGCTTGAAACTGATTATATAATAGATCATCCAGCTAAAACCGAGTAGCCCAGAAATAAAGCTAATGATAGACCAACCTGTACTCGAAGCCAATAATTCGAGGCCTTTCTGAACAAAAAGCAAGATGAAAAAGCTGGTTGCAATATGTAAGACAAAAATCAAGTGATCAATATACCAGTAGTGTTTTCTTCTAATAAAAACCAATTTTAGAATCAGCGCTAGAAGGGGAAGTGTGATGAAAAGTACTTGAGGTAAGCGGTTTAAAATCTCCTCACCAAAGGCCTGAATGAACCCTTTCTGTCCTTTATACTTGTCTTTGATCTGGTAAAATTTTTCGATAAATCTTAGCTCAAAATTGCTGCTGCGGTCTTCGGGTTCTAAAGTTTCCTGATTGCTTAGATATTCTTCGAACGACTCAAATTCGCTTTCAAGATTTAGTACTGAATCGTTTTCTTGCAGTCGATTACCCTCGATGAAGCCTTCTGTAAATTCTTTAGAGAAATCTGTATCTCCCAAATCTGAATTCTTCTCGGGAGAATCAATAGAAACTATCGATTCTTTATTTTCACCATTAGCGATGTCAATAAGGTCAGGGGAACTAAAAGTACTGCTAAATAGAAAGTAGATTGCTGAAGTAAAAAGATAAAACTGTACTGGGTTCACATAACTACTACGCTTACCCTCCATGTACGCTAAAGTTAATGCTGAAGGTTTACTGAAGAGCAATCGAATCGATTGAATAAGTCTACCGTCATAATTAAGAAGTCCACTGAAAAACTGTCCTAAAAGTTGCCAGACACTTAACTTTTTAGATCGATTTTCTTGTCCGCATTCGCTACAATAACGACCGGTTAATGGGGTGTTGCAATTGAGACAATTCATAGCGCTTAATCGGCAGTTTCATAAACGGCTCGGAGGAATGCTTCTGGGCCTATGAACCCGCTTCCGTAGGTGTCGTCCCACTCAGCTAGAGGTCTGATTTCTAAAATTTCTTCTATGCTTTTTCCTTCTTCTCGCAATTCAACAACTAACTCTCTAAATAGGTCGAGAAGGTTAGCGTAATCGGTGAGTTGCTTTTTGTTTGCGACCTTTCCATGCCCGGGAATGACTACCGTTTCATCATCAATCATACTTGCAGCCATGTATAAGTTCGAGATCATACCATCGATATCTCCACCAGAAGAAATATCTACATAAGGATAACGTTCATTAAAGAAATTGTCACCGAGATGAATCACATTTTCAGTTACGAATAAATAGAAACTATCCCCGTCAGTATGTGCGTCATTCACATGAAAAGCATGTATTTCAGCATCCTCCCGGTACCGGAGCTTCAACTGATCTGAAAAGCTGATGGTGGGGAGTGCCTCGATGGCAGCAGGAGGTGTGTTTCTTCCAGTCGATTGTTGACCGGTTTTTAATCGATCATAAACACGGTCGTGGGCAATGATCGTTGCCCCGTTTTCAGCAAAATTTGCATTACCCCCTGTGTGGTCTCCGTGCCAATGGGTGTTTAGCACATAGGCAACCGGTTTAGGGTTAATCTGCTGAATGGCAAATTCGATTTTGTCGCTCAAAGGCGCGAACTGATCGTCGATGATATAATTCTGATTTTCACCCGTGACTAGTGCGATGTTTCCTCCACTTCCGAATAGGACATAAACGTTTTCAGAGACTTGAACGGGTTTAATTTGAACTCCATCAAAATTGCGTTGTGCTATAAGGCCTACACTTAATGCTGAAAAAATAAACGAGAGAATCGATTTCATATTCGGTATTTTTGGAAAAGTTAGCCATTAATTTTCAGCAAAAAACCCACAGATGAAAAAGACTTTTTTACTTCTCAGCTTTGTTTTTGTTTTAATCGCATGCGAAAGCGCAGAAAAATCTACAGCTCCTGAATTAATTACAACTATCTATTTGATTCGACATGCTGAAAAAGATCGCTCCAATAAAGAGAATAGGAATCCCGAATTAACTGATGAAGGAAAGAAACGTGCAGAGCGATGGGCTGAGGTATTAGGGCTCTCTAAAATGGACGCGGTTTATAGTACCAACTATCAAAGAACTCTTCAAACAGCAGCTCCTACGGCCATGCGCAATGGTTTAGAAATTCAGACTTATGATCCGAACAACTTGAATATTGATTCAATCGCTACAGTACATAAAGGAGAGCGTATTTTGATTGTGGGTCATTCAAATACGACTCCGATGCTTGTGAATCGTGCACTAGGAGAAGAGCGATTTGAATGGATTGAAGATACGGTTAACGGAAATCTATTTGTGCTCACCATCACCTCATCGGCCAAGGGGGTACAGGTGTTGTCGATTGAATGAGCTACTGAATCAACCGATAAATCAAAATAGCCGTGCGCTTTGTAAGGGCTTCGAACGTTTTTAGGTTGACAGTTTCGTTCGGCGTGTGTGCCCCGCTACCCATACTTCCTAATCCACCTAAAGCGGCATCTACATAAGAGGCTGCAAAAGAAATGTCTGCAGCACCTCTTCGTCCTGGGTCGTAAGCCTTGACTTCACCTTGACCTAAATCTTGGCTTACTTCACTCAAGAGCTCGAGTAGTTCTAGGTTACCTTCTGTTGGAGGCATTGCTGGATACGAGTCTTTGAATTCAATACTCGCCGAGGTTTGAGGGAGATTACCCGCTTCAACAATGGCTCGCATTTTTGCTCTGGCGCGTTGTTTCTGATCTTCAGTAATAAAACGTAAGCCTCCGCGAACTTCGGCCTGCTGAGCTACCACGTTTGTTTTTCCGAATACTTCTGCCTGACCGGTGGTTGCATCGTAATTCATAAAGGTTCCGCCATACAGAATTCCTGGGTTGAAAGTCAGGAGGTTTTCACCTCTAACTTCCTCGTAAAAGGCATTCAGAATACGACCCATTTCGAAAATTGCACCGGCACCCGTTCGATCTGAGAACACTCCTGAAGAATGCGCGCGCTTGCCTGTAGTTGTTAAATGCCATCCAGAAGCGCCTCTTCGCGCGACCGTAGCATAATCGAATCCTGTGGAAGTCTCATAGCCTAGTGCGATATCGGCATGCTTTGCAGCTTCAATCAGCGAGTTTCTTGAGATAGATAATGGTTTCCCGGCACTTTCCTCGTCTCCAGTAAAGATGACCTGAATATCTACGTTTTCTAAAACGCCAGCCTCTCTAAGTGCTTTAAGTGCATAGAGAATCATTACGTCGCCACCCTTCATATCGTTACCTCCTGGGGCTAGCGCAATACTATCATTGATTTTTTCGAAGGTTTGAAAGGGACTGTTTTCTTCAAATACGGTATCTAGATGCCCGATCAGTAACAGTTTTTTTCCCTTAGTACCCGTAGTTTTCGCGATAAGATGTCCCGCTCGATTCATTTCTTCGGGCATGCTCTCCCATTCGGTGTTAAAGCCAATGGCCTCAAACCCTTCACCAAAAACAACTCCTACTCTTTTAACTCCCTCGAGATTAAGGCTTCCGCTATTTATATTTACCACCTTTTCTAGAAAATCGATGGCCTCTTCATTATTCGCACTAACGCGTGTGATAATTCGGCGCTCATTGCGATTTAGTTTTTGCGCATGAATCGGTGCCGAAACGCTGAAAAGAAAGCTTAAAACTAGGGTAGTATGAATGAGTTTCATAGATATCGATTATATTCAAGTTGTCTAAAACTAAAAAATATATTGCTATGGCTACTTATTCATGTGATTCTTGTGGTATGTCGGTGAACGCGTCTTGTGCTAAATGCGATGTTCCATTAGAAAATGGAATGTTGACTTTAGATAATGGGGCTGAAGTTCAGATCTCATTTTGTCCATCTTGTGAAGGAAAAATCAAGTCTCCACAATGTTGTGGGGCTGATATGAGCTGCTCGATGTAATGAAGAAAATCATTTTTATTGGCGCCTTTCTGGCGCCATTTTTAGTTTGTTCACAGCAGCTAGGTAGCAAACAGTTAAATCGTTTAACTGAACAGCATTGGCACAAGGGTCTTGATTTGCTGCAAGAATTAGTTGCCGTTCCTAACGACGCCGCGATTGCATCAGATTTAGAAGCAACAGAGCAGTTAATGTCAGAGGCTTTTAGCAGTCGAGGCTTTGAATTAGATCGCCTAGAGACTGATGGTGTACCTCTTTTGTTAGCTACTTATGAGCCCAAAAAACGCTTTTCGGGCACCACCCTACTCTTATATTTTCATGCCGATGGTCAGGCGGTAGACCCTTCTAGGTGGTTTCAGAATGACCCGTACGAAATTGTCTTAAAGCAGCGTTCTGAATCATCAGATTGGGAAACACTAGACATTGATTTACTGTCTTCTTCGTATGATCCAAACTGGAGACTATACGGTAGGGCTACCTCGGATGCCAAGGGGCCCATTGCTATGTTTTTAACTGCTTTTGATGCATTAGCTGCTCAGAATAAATTGACATCAAACCGAATTAAGGTGGTGATTGATTTGGAGGAGGAGCAAGGGTCTCCTTCTTTGCCAGACGCCGTCAATCGTTATAAAGATAAATTGATGGCTGATGCCATGCTGATTTTTGATGGGCCGAGACATGTTTCTAATCGTCCCACATTAACCTATGGGGCACGTGGTATCGCGAGTATTACCTTAAAAACTTTTGGTCCGAGGTTGCCGCAACATAGTGGACATTACGGTAATTATGCTCCGAACCCCGCTCTTGCACTTTCCCAGTTATTAGCCTCTATGAAAGATTCAGAGGGCAGAGTGCTTATCGAAGGTTATTACGATAACATTGTGCTTAGCGATTATGATAAAGAGCAATTGGCAAAGATACCTGATGATGAGGTTGCTCTGAGACAGCGACTAGGTTTTTCGAAGGCCGATAAAGTTGCAAACACCTATCAAGAGAGCTTGCAATATCCCTCGTTGAATATTAGAGGATTGCAGTCAGCTTATGTTGGGGCTTCGGCAAGAACCATTGTGCCTGCGACCGCTACCGCCGAGATTGATGTGCGCTTGGTTCCTGAGTCAGACCCTTATCGTTTGATGGAATTAATTAAGAATCATATCGAAAATCAAGGTTTTACCGTTTTAGATCATGAACCTAGTGACCAGGAGCGTCAGCAGTTTGATCGTATCCTACAATTGAGCTCTAAAGTATCCTATGCGGCTTTCAGAACCGACATGAATTCGCCGATCGGAGAGTGGTTACGCTCGCAGATGCATCGCGCCGGATTTGAAGATTTAGTACAGCTTCGCTTGATGGGAGGGTCTATACCTATTTCTCCGTTCGTGGAGGCTTTAGGGATTAATGCTGTGATTGTCCCCACCGTAAATGCCGATAATAATCAGCATAGTCCTAATGAGAATATCCGTTTAGGCAATTTCAGAGAAGGGATAACGACGATGCTCAGTCTTCTTAGCGCCCAGGGCTTATAGGGAGAACTCTATAATATTGGCGATCTAAATAGGCGGTATGGTATTCATCCCACAGACTGGCATGTCTATGATCGCTAAGCCCAGACGCAGTGGCTCCCCAGGCACCAGAATTAATCAAAATTTCTGATCGCTCAAGGTTGCTTTCTAGATTCGCTGACTGGTAATTAATGTAATAATAGAATTCTCCTTTGAACTGATTAGTCGTTGCTTCACTGATGAAACGTGAAGCCGTCAAATGGTCAGAGTGATCGTCTACATTTAAGTCTTCGCTGAGTTCGCTGAGGTGTATTTCTAGTTGAGTTCCTGTGTGAGCCGAAGTAATCAATTCTTTTAGGGTTCCTAATAGATCTTCCTTATTGGTGTATGTAGTGCTTTGGTCAATAGCTTTAAAATCAACTACTTGTCGATTATAGAACTTCTCGAGGCTTTTTTGTTGGTGTAATTCAAATCCAGAACCATCCCCGTTCCCGTCAGGAAGTCGAAGAAAATAAACTACCGTGTTGTGATAGGTATAAGTAAGTATCGGATGGTTTCTAACCAAGGTTACCCTTCGACTCATCTCATCGCCAATTTTTGATCGATCCTCTGCTGTATTCGAGAGAAACCGAACGGCTCTTAAGGCACCTTCTTCTCTTGCTTTGTAAAAGGCATCGTTACCCATTCCATAGCCAGCTTCTCCTGCAGTAAGATGAATGATCACGGTCTTGTCTTCAGGGCTCTGAATACTGTTAGCGACATTAGGATTCATGAACAGTTGCCAATCATCTTGGTGAGCTACACCAAACACTCTCGTAGTTTGGGCTGAGAGTAAATTGACACCTAGTAATAAAGTAAAAGCGATAGCGAACTTAATTTTCATAAACCCAAGTTTAGTACAAAACGAAGATACACAAGATGTTCAAGGCGGTCAATGATGAAAAAATTGAGACTATTGAAAATTTTGGATATTGTATAACTTTTTTATTTAAATTACTGAAAATCAATTGATTGAAATATAAAATAGAATTTGAAAATAACATTATGTTTTAGACGGCGTATGGAAGCCCTCTTTCGAGAGGTATTTTTACCTGTTAGAAATAATGAAATAGGATGAGTACCCCCTTAAATAAATATAGCCAGGCGGTTAGCCAGGATCCAACCCAGCCAGCAGCACAAGCAATGTTGCATGCCATTGGCTTAACCAAAGAAGATTTCAAAAAGCCTTTTGTCGGTATTGCGAGTACCGGTTATGAAGGCAATCCTTGTAACATGCATCTGAATGACCTGTCGGTGGTTATTAAGGAAGGTGTTCAAAGTGAGGATCTTGTAGGCCTAATCTTCAACACCATTGGTGTGAGTGATGGGATCTCTATGGGAACTCCAGGCATGCGTTTTTCATTGCCTTCGAGAGATGTAATTGCTGACTCTATTGAAACGGTTGTACAGGCCATGTCTTACGATGCGGTTATTCCTGTGGTAGGATGTGACAAAAATATGCCGGGTGCACTTATGGCGATGCTTCGATTGAATCGTCCAAGTATCATGGTTTACGGAGGTACCATTGCCTCTGGATGTCATAACAGTAAAAAATTAGATGTAGTATCCGCCTTTGAAGCTTGGGGAGAGAAAGTTGCTGGTAAGATTGATGAGGCTGAATTTAATTCAGTGGTTGAAAATGCTTGTCCGGGCGCTGGAGCTTGTGGTGGTATGTATACCGCTAACACGATGGCTTCTGCTATTGAAGCCCTAGGAATGACGCTTCCTTACAACTCTTCGAACCCTGCGGTTAGCGTTGACAAAAAAGAAGAATGCGAGCGCATAGGTGCTGCCGTTAGAAAATTAATCGAGCTTGACCTGAAGCCAAAGGATATTGTTACTCGTAAATCAATTGAAAATGCAGTTCGACTGATTGCTGTATTAGGAGGTTCAACTAATGCGGTACTTCACTTTTTAGCGATTACTAGAGCGGCAGAAATTGATTTTACCATTGATGATTTTCAAATATTGATGGATAAGACACCATTCTTAGCTGATCTAAAACCTAGTGGAAAGTACTTAATGGAAGACTTACACCGAGTAGGAGGTGTTCCTGCAGTACTGAAGTTTATGTTAGAGAATGATATGTTACACGGCGATTGTATGACGGTAACAGGAAAGACTTTAGCCGAAAACTTAAAAGATGTTCCTTCGCTAGAGACGGGTCAGGACGTTATCTATCCGGTCAATCAGCCGATCAAAGAATCGGGCCACATTAGAATTTTAAAGGGTAACCTTGCTCCTGAAGGAAGTGTTGCAAAAATTACCGGTAAAGAAGGCCTTCAGTTCAAAGGGCCTGCACGTGTTTTTGAAGGAGAGTATGCGGCAAATGATGGTATTCGAAACGGCGAGGTACAACCTGGCGAGGTAGTGGTTATTCGTTATGAAGGGCCTAAAGGGGGACCGGGAATGCCTGAAATGCTTAAGCCTACCGCTGCAATTATGGGAGCTGGACTCGGAAAGTCGGTGGCGCTGATTACCGACGGACGTTTCTCTGGAGGTACCCACGGTTTCGTGGTAGGGCACATTGTTCCTGAGGCTCAAGAAGGAGGCCCAATCGCACTGATCGAGAATGGAGATATTATTGAAATTAACGCCGAAGACAATACCTTAAATGTTCACTTGAGCAATGAGGTTCTTGCTGAGCGTGCTAGTAAGTGGAAACAACCTCCATACAAATTCCAAAGTGGGGTTTTATACAAATACATTAAAAATGTCTCAACAGCCTCTAAAGGTTGTGTGACCGATTTATAAATGAAAGAAAAAGCTATGCATATAAGTGGAGCTGAGGCGGTTATTCGCTGCCTTCTCGCAGAGGGTGTAGATCTTATCTACGGATACCCAGGAGGTGCGATTATGCCCGTGTATGATGAGTTGTACAAATTTCAAGACGATCTGCACCATGTGCTTACCCGTCACGAGCAAGGTGCTACTCATGCCGCTCAGGGTTACGCCCGAACTTCAGGAAAAGTTGGAGTAGCAATAGCTACCTCAGGGCCTGGAGCAACCAACTTAATCACCGGTATTGCCGATGCTCAAATTGATTCAACCCCAATGGTTTGTATCACGGGTCAAGTAGGTTCACATTTGTTAGGATCTGATGCCTTTCAAGAAACAGATATCATTGGGATTTCAACTCCGGTCACTAAATGGAATTATCAGGTTACTGAGGCAAAAGAGATTCCTGAAATTCTAGCTCGCGCTTTTTATATCGCGAGATCTGGACGACCAGGACCTGTTCTTGTCGATATTACTAAAGATGCTCAATTCGGTATGCTTGATTTTGAGTATAAACCGTGCACGGGTATACGAAGTTATAAACCAGTTCCAACTTTAGATCAAAGCCAAGTAGAAGCAGCCGCTGAGGCAATCAACAAAGCCAAGCAACCGCTGATTGTTTGGGGACAAGGAGTAATTCTCGGTAATGCTGAGGCTGAATTCAAGGCATTCGTAGAGAGGTCAGGTATTCCTGCTGTTTGGACTATCCTAGGCCTTTCAGCACTGGAGACTTCACATCCACTCAACAAGGGGATGGTAGGTATGCATGGAAACTACGCGCCTAACCTGCTCACTCAAGAATGTGATGTGCTTATCGCTATAGGTATGCGATTCGATGATCGTGTGACTGGTAGACTAGACGCTTATGCCGCTCAAGCTGAGGTTGTACACCTCGAGATTGATCTGGCCGAGATTGACAAAAACGTTCATGCCGATTATCCGGTACTAGGTGATTGTAAGCAAAGTCTTGCTGCACTTACTGAACTTGTAGCTCCGAAAAAATTGGATTCTTGGTTAGCTCGCTTTGACGAATTATACGCCAAAGAATACGAGGTAGTTATTGAGAAAGATACAAAGCCAACCAAAGAAGGTTTAACCATGGGAGAGGTGATCGTTGCGGTGAATAAGGCAGCAGGTTCTGATGCTGTTATTGTAACCGATGTAGGACAACACCAAATGATCGCCTGTCGATATGCAGAATTTGTGAGATCGAAAAGTAACGTAACCTCAGGTGGTTTAGGTACTATGGGGTTTGCCTTGCCTGCTGCAATTGGTGCCAAAATGGGAGCTCCCGATCGACAAGTAGTCGCAGTGATTGGTGATGGTGGCTATCAAATGACGATTCAAGAGTTAGGTACGATCTTTCAAACGGGTGTAGCGGTTAAAATCCTAGTTCTCAATAATGAATATTTAGGAATGGTTAGACAGTGGCAACAGCTGTTCTTCGATCGTCGCTATGCTTCGACTGAGATGACTAACCCTGACTTTGTTACTATCGCTAAAGGATATCATATCCCAGCTCAGAAGGTAACCGAGCGTAAATACTTGGCTGCTGCTATTGAAGAAATGATTAACGCAGAAGGCCCGTACTTCGTAGAAGTTGGGGTTGAAAAGGAAGACAATGTATTCCCAATGATTCCTACAGGGGCTTCACTTAATGAAATTCGTTTACAGTAATGACAACCACTTATACTATTTCGATTTATTCAGAAAATAACGTTGGCTTACTGAACCGTATTTCAGCGATTTTCTTAAAAAGACATATCAATATTGAGAGTCTAACCACTTCCCCTTCTGAAATCACAGACGTATTTCGATTTGTGATCGTTGTGAATGTGACCGAGACTCAAGTGAAAAAACTCGTTCAACAGATTGAAAAGCAGGTCGATGTGATCAAGACTTTTTATCATACCGATGAGGAGACGATTTTTCAAGAGACTGCCCTTTATAAGGTAAAGACGAACTTCCTTTTCGAGGAACGCCAGATTCAAAACTTCATAAAGCAGAGTCATGCGAGTATCGTTACCGTTTCTCCTGAGTTTTTTGTTATCGAAAAGACCGGATTTAGACACGAGACTGAACAATTAAGAGAGCAACTGGCTCCTTTCGGATTACTTCAATTTGTTCGATCAGGCCGTCTTTCGGTAACCAAAGCCCCAATGGGCATTTCAAAAATTTTAAATTCCTTTACAGAAAATAACCAATAATTATGGCTAATTACTTCAACACGCTTTCACTTAGAGAGCAATTACTTCAACTAGGAAAATGTCGTTTCATGTCTTCGGACGAGTTCGCTGATGGCGTATCTGCTCTAGAGGGCAAGAAAATCGTGATCGTAGGATGCGGTGCTCAGGGTCTAAATCAGGGATTAAACATGCGCGATTCAGGACTAGACATTTCTTATGCTCTTCGCCAATCGGCGATCGATCAAAAGCGTGCTTCTTACGTGAATGCAACTTCGAATAACTTCAAAGTAGGTACTTATGAAGAACTTATTCCGTCTGCGGATGTAGTGATTAACCTTACTCCAGACAAACAGCACACAGCAGTTGTTGAGGCGGTTATGCCACACATGAAACAAGGTGCTACTCTTACGTATTCTCACGGATTCAACATCGTTGAAGAAGGTACACAAGTAAGAAAAGACCTTACGGTAATTATGGTAGCTCCAAAGAGTCCAGGTTCAGAGGTTCGTGAAGAGTATAAGCGCGGTTTCGGAGTACCTACTCTTATCGCCGTTCACCCAGAGAATGACCCTGAAGGTAAAGGTCTAGCACAAGCAAAGGCATATGCAGTTGCTACAGGGGGACACCGTGCCGGTGTACTTGAGTCTAGCTTTGTTGCTGAGGTGAAATCAGATTTAATGGGAGAGCAAACCATTCTTTGTGGAGTGCTTCAAACCGGTTCTATTCTTTCTTTCGATAAGATGGTTGAGAAGGGAATCGAGCCAGCGTATGCTGCGAAATTGATTCAGTACGGATGGGAAACCATTACCGAGGCTTTGAAGCACGGTGGTATTACCCATATGATGGATCGACTTTCTAACAGCGCTAAGATCAAAGCTTTCGAATTATCTGAAGAGCTAAAAACCATTATGGCTCCTTTATTTCAAAAGCACATGGACGATATCATGTCAGGTCACTTCTCTTCAACAATGATGGAAGACTGGGCAAATGATGATAAAAACCTTCTTACTTGGAGAGCAGCTACTGCAGAAACAAATTTTGAGAAAACCGAAGCTACTTCAGCCGCTATCGATGAGCAAGAGTACTTTGACCATGGAATTCTTATGGTCGCTTTCGTTCGTGCCGGTGTTGAATTAGCCTACGAAACCATGGTAGACGCTGGTATCAAATCAGAGTCGGCTTATTATGAGTCACTTCACGAAACACCGCTGATCGCTAACACCATCGCTCGTAAGAAGCTTTACGAAATGAACCGAGTGATTTCAGATACGGCAGAGTACGGATGTTACTTATTCGATCATGCTTGTAAGCCACTACTTACTGATTTTATGAAGACCATTGATACCGGTGTAATTGGTAAAGGTGTTGCTTCAACCGGAGTAGATAACAAGAGACTTATCGAAGTGAACGCTGCTCTACGCAATCACCCTATCGAGGCGATTGGAACCACGCTTAGAACGGCAATGACTGATATGAAGAAGATTGTATAATCACTTCAATTTAATCCATAAAAAAGGGCGCCATTGGCGCCCTTTTTGTTTTCATTACTTATGCTTTCTCAATGAGCGAGACCAAATAATCTCCGACCTCTGAAGTCTTATAAGCTTTTGCGCCGTCAGCAAGGTCTTCAGTAATAACACCGTCAGCTAAAGACTGATTCACCACTGAGCGAATGAGTTCGGCCTCTTCTTTCAGATTGAATGACATTTCGAACATCATAGCAGCTGATAGAATAGTTGCTAATGGGTTAGCGATATTCTTGCCAGTCGCTTGAGGGAAAGAACCGTGAATGGGCTCGTAGAGTGCTACCTCTGAACCGATAGATGCTGAAGGCATGAGTCCCATTGACCCAGAAATTACAGAGGCTTCATCGGTAAGGATGTCTCCGAATAAGTTTTCGGTGATCAGAACATCGTATGCGCTAGGCCATTGAATAAGTCGCATGGCAACGGCATCTACTAGTTCGTAGGTTACCTTTACGTCTGGGTACTCTGCTTCCATTCCTTGAAGGGTTTCTCTCCAAAGTCTAGAGGTTTCTAGTACGTTCGCTTTGTCTACTAAGCAAAGAGACTTGCGCCTTGATCGCGCAAGTTCAAATCCTTTGCGAGCTAATCTTATGATTTCTTCGCGAGTGTAAGTACAGGTGTCGTAAGCCGTTTCACCTTCGTCTTGTCTTCCGCGCTCTCCAAAGTAGATTCCTCCGGTAAGTTCACGAACGAAAACAAGGTCGGTTCCTTCGATACGATCTCTCTTAAGAGGAGACTTATCGATAAGCGATGGGAAAACAAAGGTTGGACGCACATTCGCAAACAGTCCCAGTTCCTTTCTCATACGAAGTAACCCTTGCTCGGGACGCACCTTTGCTGAAGGATCATTATCAAATCTAGGGAGACCAATTGCTCCGAATAATACGGCATCAGAGCTTGCACAAACTTCATGAGTTTCTGGCGGATAAGGATCGCCCACTGCATCAATAGCAGCAGCTCCAGTTAGTGCAGGTTTCCAATTCAGTTCGTGGCTGAATTTTTTAGCAATCGCGTTGCTCACTTTTACAGCTTCGGCGGTTACTTCTGGTCCAATCCCGTCCCCAGCAAGCAGTGCAATAGTATAATTCATTAGGTAATAATTTGATTTAACATTTTTTCGGTAGCCTTAATGGCCGATACGGTTTGATCTACATCGAGCCCTCTAGTGGTAAATTCACGTTCGTTATGCTTCCAAGTAATGGTAGTTTCACAAAGAGCATCAGAGTTACTGCCGGGAGGTATCATCACTAAATAATCCACAAGTCTAGGAAGTTCTAACTGCTTCTTCTTATAGATTTTGCGAACCGCATTGATAAAGGCATCGTACTGACCGTCTCCTGATGCAATTTCTTCGTGAACTTCATCTCCTATTTGAAGACTTACCGTGGTCGAAGGTTTTAGTCCTTTTGAATGAGTAAGTACGTATGAAGTCACCTTAACATGCTGCTCATAGCTTGATTCTCCTAATACATCTGAGATGATGTAGGGTAGGTCGTCTAAGGTTACCTTCTGTTTTTTGTCTCCTAGTGCAATTACCTGAGTAGTCACCTTCTTGAGGTCTTCATCACTTAAGGTAATCCCCAGTGAAGAGAGGTTCTTGGCAATATTCGCTTTACCCGAGGTTTTTCCTAAAGCATAAGCACGTTTTCTACCAAAACGTTCAGGGAGTAGATCGTTGTAATACAGGTTGTTTTTGGCATCTCCGTCAGCGTGAATACCAGCAGTTTGCGTAAATACATTTGCACCGACTACAGGTTTATTCACTGGAATATGAAAACCGCTGAAGGTAGCAACCAGTTGACTCACCTTAAAAAGCGCCTTTTCTTTCACATCGGTTTTAACGCTAGGTTCAAAGTCATTGAGAACTGCAATGACACTAGCTAGCGGTGCATTACCTGCTCGCTCACCCATGCCGTTTACCGTTAGGTGTAAGCCGTGAACTCCAGCGCGTACAGCCTCCAGTGCATTAGCAACGCCTAGGTCGTAGTCGTTGTGCCCGTGAAAATCAAAGTGTTGATCTGGATAGCGTTCGAGTATTTCTTTTAAGTACCTGAAGGTCTCGTCAGGGGTTAATACTCCTAAGGTATCAGGTAGTAAAATCTTCGAAACAGACTGGGTGCTTAAGAAATCTAGGAACTCAAAAACATATTCTCTTGAATTGCGCATTCCATTGCTCCAATCTTCGAGATAAATATTAGAAGTAATTCCCTTAGCTGAAGCGTTTTTTAGATTTTCTGCGATAAGACTAAAGTGTTCTTGCGGAGTTTGTCTCAGCTGATGCGTTAAGTGGTTCATCGAACCTTTGGTGAGCAAGTTTTGAACTTTCGCACCGGCACCCTTCATCCAATCTAATGAGACTCCATTATCCACAAAGGTTAACACCTCTATACGGTCTAGATATCCTTTACTTGAAGCCCAGTCAGTGATTCGTTTAACCGCATCGAGCTCTCCTTTAGAAACTCGGGCTGAGGCGATTTCAATTCGATTGACTCCTAATTCTTCTAAGAGAAGTTGAGCAACCGTTAGTTTTTCACCAGCGGTAAATGAAACCCCTGAGGTTTGTTCACCATCCCTAAGGGTGGTGTCCATTATTTCAACAAGACGCTTTCTTTGAGGGCTCATTTCATTCAGATTTGAACCTATTAGAAAGGTCTTTGAGTAGCGAACGTAGCGATATCGTCACCGAGGTTAAGTAGATAGTCGATATCGTCAAATCCGTTCTTCATATTTTCTTTCTTGTATGAATTGATGTCGAAGGATTCCGTAGTTTCACTTCCCTCCAAAGAGACGGTTTGAGCTTCAAGATCAACGGTAATCTGAATCTCTGGATTTGCTTCAATTGCTTTGAAAATCTCTGCTAAAAAGGCTTCAGATACCTGAACAGGTAATACCCCGATATTTAAACAGTTATTTTTAAAGATATCGGCAAAGAAACTTGAGATGACACATCGAAATCCATAGTCATAGATAGCCCATGCAGCATGCTCTCTTGATGATCCAGAACCGAAGTTTTTACCTCCAACTAAGATTTTTCCGGTGTAGGTTTCCTTATTTAAAACGAAATCTTCTTTAGGAGTATTGTCTTGGTTAAAGCGCCAGTCTCTAAATAAGTTATCTCCGAAACCTTTACGTTCTGTTGCTTTTAGAAAGCGAGCAGGAATGATTTGGTCGGTATCTACGTTCTCGATCGGTAGGGGTACCGCTGTACTCGTTAGTTTGGTGAATTTATCGTAGGCCATCTTAATTGCTTAATGTTCTTGGATCAGTTACTACTCCCATTACTGCTGTCGCAGCGGCTACAGTTGGGCTTGCAAGCATGGTTCGTGCTCCAGGTCCTTGACGACCTTCGAAGTTTCTATTTGAGGTACTTACCGCTACTTTACCTGCAGGTATTTTATCCTCATTCATTGCTAGACATGCTGAACAGCCAGGCTCTCTTAATTCAAAGTCTGCCTCAGTGAGAATGTCATAAAGACCTTCGTCGATGATTGCTTGGCGCACCTTATGTGAACCTGGAACTAACCAAGCGGTAATATGATCGGCTTTTTTACGTCCTTTAACGATGTTGGTAAAGGCTCTAAAATCTTCGATACGACCATTGGTACAGCTACCTAAGAATACATAATCAACTTTCTTACCTAATAGGGGTTCGTTTTCGTTGAACCCCATGTAATTCAGTGATTTTTTATAGCTGTCTGCACTGTCTTTTGACTCGCTCGCCGAAGGGATGTTCTTAGAAATACCTACCCCCATTCCAGGGTTGGTTCCATAGGTAATCATCGGTTCGATGTCAGAACCTTGAAGAATTAATTCTTTATCGTAAGTAGCTCCCTCGTCGGTGTAGAGCGTCTGCCAGTAATCCATGGCCTTATCCCATTCGACTCCTTGAGGGGCGAATTCACGTCCTTTGATGTAATGAAAAGTAGTTTGATCTGGTGCGATCATACCACCACGCGCTCCCATTTCAATCGAAAGATTACAAACGGTCATACGACCTTCCATACTCATGTTTTCAAAAACAGGCCCGGTGTATTCTACGAAATATCCTGTAGCGCCTGAAGTACTCAGTTTTGAAATGATGTATAATGCAACATCTTTTGGCGTAACTCCATTCCCTACTTCTCCTTCAACATGAATACGCATGCTTTTCGGTTTTGGCTGCATAATACATTGAGAAGCAAGAACCATTTCTACTTCAGAAGTACCAATACCAAAAGCGATGGCACCAAATGCTCCATGGGTTGAAGTATGTGAATCTCCACAAACGATGGTTGCTCCTGGCACAGTGATACCGTATTCTGGACCTACAACGTGAACAATTCCGTTTTTCTCGTGACCAAGACCCCAGTAAGAAATACCGTGCTCCTTCGCATTGCGCTCTAAAGCCGCTAGTTGGTTTGCAGAAAGCGGATCTTCAACTGGTAAGTGTTGATTAAGTGTTGGAGTATTGTGGTCGGCAGTAGCAAAAGTACGCTCAGGGTGAAGTACCTTGATTCCACGGTTTTTAAGGCCTAAAAAGGCTACCGGACTGGTTACTTCATGTACCATGTGACGGTCGATGAAAAGCACATCGGGCCCTCCAGGAACTGACTTCACAACGTGGGAATCCCACACCTTGTCGAATAGTGTTTTTTTCATTGGTAGTTAGGGGAGTATTAAATCTGTTTCATGAGTTCGACGATATCGTCGTCTCCAATTTCTTTTTTGGTGTCGGCCATGATGAGAAACTTCTCATACATTGCATCTAGTTGTAATTTGTCAAATTCGAATCCGATGTTCTTTGCGCGGTAGGCAAGAGCCGCTCTTCCGCTTCTTGCTGTTAGTATGATCGCTGATTGATCAACGCCAACCTCAAGTGGATCAATGATTTCATAGGTTTCACGATTCTTAATCACACCATCTTGATGAATTCCTGAACTATGAGCGAATGCATTCGCTCCTACAATTGCTTTGTTGGCCTGAACTGCCATACCCATTCGATCAGAAACGAGCTGACTAAGGTGATTGAGCATTTGACTATTTACGTCAGTATAAAGATTCAGGGTTGGATGTTGTTTCATAATCATCACCACTTCCTCTAAAGCAGTATTCCCCGCGCGCTCGCCGATACCGTTTATGGTACATTCGATTTGACGAGCACCGTGAGCAGCCCCTGCAATTGCATTTGCTGTAGCTAAACCAAGATCGTTGTGACAATGACAAGAAAGCGTCGCCTTGTGAATTCCTTTAACGTTAGCCTTCAGATAAGCCATTTTAGCACCGTATTCATCAGGAAGACAGTAGCCTGTTGTGTCAGGAATATTCAGTACAGTTGCTCCAGCTGCAACAACAGCTTCACAAACTCTTGCTAGAAATTCATTGTCTGTTCTCCCTGCATCCTCAGCGTAGAACTCAACATCTTCTACGAAAGTCTTGGCATAAGAAACCGCCTTAACTGCGCGCTCAATAATTTCTTCTCGTGTCGCTTTGAATTTGTGAGTAATATGAGAATCTGAAGTCCCTATTCCGGTATGAATTCTAGGTCGCTTCGCATATTTAAGCGCATCGGCAGCCACCTCGATATCTTTTTGAACTGCTCTGGTTAACCCACAAACTCTTGCATTTTTAACCAACTTAGCAACTTCCTCAACCGAATGAAAATCGCCAGGGCTCGAGATCGGGAATCCCGCCTCGATAATATCGACACCTAACAGGTCTAATTGTTCAGCAATTTCTAATTTGCTTTTTGTGTCAAGTTTACAACCAGGCACCTGCTCGCCGTCGCGAAGGGTGGTGTCAAAAATTTCGACTTTTTCTTTACTCATAGAGCGCTAGCGCTTAAAATTTTATCAAAAATAATGGCTTAAAAAGGCCTTTATTCAGACCTTAAATATATATTACGACGTCTAACAGCCACTAAATATACTTAAGTAATTGATATGAAGCGATTTAAATCAAACAAAGCTCTGACGACTAAAAAAGCCCAAGAACCTGTCTTTTTATTGGTGAAATCGCTTACAAAGGCTCAAAAACGGCAGTTTAAACTGTTTGCCAGTCGTATCGATGGACATAAAGGCGCCAAATTTATTCAACTTTTTGATTTTTTAGATAAAGCAGTGGCGTATGACGAGAAGGAATTAAGCAAGCAATCGTTTGTGAGTAAACCCCAGCTCGCTAACCTTAAATCGCATTTATACAAGCAGTTACTCACGAGTCTTCGAATGAGTCCTAGTATTCAAAACCCGAGGATGCAAATACGGGAGCAACTCGATTTTGCCACGGTGTTATATCAGAAGGGATTGTATAAGCAGAGTTTAAAAATCCTTGAAAAAACGAAACAGCTCGCTCAGAAATGGGATGAGAAATACGCTGAATATGAGATTATCGAATTCGAAAAAATTATCGAATCACAATATATTACTCGAAGTCTTAGTAACCGTACTGATCAATTGGTTTACGATACGAGACGACTCGGTGAAGCGAATATGCTTTGCAGTCAACTATCGAATCTCTCCCTGCGATTATATGAGAAATTACTGAAAGGAGGTTATGTTAAAAGCGATGAAGAATATCGTGACATCACTCAGTATTTCTTCGAAGAACTACCCAAAGTTGATTACGAGCAGTTAGGTTTTAGAGAACGACTTTGGTACAGTAAGGCACATGTTTGGTACAGTATGATTACTCAGGATTTCTTGGGCTTATACAAGCATGCATCTAGGTGGGTGTCTTTGTTTGACCAGAATCCTGAGATGATTGCATCTCACCCAATTTTTTATCTCAAAGCGAATAATTACCTGCTTGAGTCTTTACTCCTGCTCAGACACCCGGAGCGTTTTCGTCAAACGATTGAGACTTTAAAAGACCAGATTAATTCTGACTATTTTCCACAAAACACTAATACCAAGGCACTTGCCTTCTTGTATTTGGGTAATAACCGACTCAACCTCCACTTCTTGCAAGGGGATTTTCAAAATGGGTTAACGATTATTGATGAGCTATTTCATGGCATTGAAAAGTATAAGCACCAAATCGATGACCATCACATTATGATGTTGTACTACAAGATTGCTTCAATGTGTTTCGGAGCTGGAGAATATAATCGATGCATTGATTATTTAAAGCCTGTCATTGAAAATCGTTCATTAAGCATGCGTGAAGATCTATTGTGCTTTTCTAGGATACTGAATGTTATCGCTCATTTTGAGTCGGGTAACGACGCTAATCTCGACGACTTACTTTTGACTACGTATCGTTTCCTAATTCGCATGAATGATTTGCATGAGGTACAACGTTTACTCATTCAGTTCATACGCAGTTTGGGAAATGTCTATCCGCAAGATTTGAAACAAAAATTCAAGGAGCTTTATTACGAATTAAAGCCCCTTGAAGAAGATTATTATGAGCGTAGATCTTTCTTGTATCTCGATATTCTTTCGTGGTTAGAAAGCCATATTAGTGGAAAGCCACTCGAAAGGGTTATTGCAGAGAAAAATGCCGTCGCCGTAAAGGCATCAAGGCTCTAGCTCCTTTTAAAACTGGGTCAAACTGAGTACGATGAAGCTTACCAGGCTGATCATCCATACTGCTAAAAGCCCAATTTTAACGCTTCCACTGAGTCGCCCCATGTTTTTAAAGAGCAGTTGTAGCGCGAATAATAGTAGACTAAAGGCAGGTATTCCAAAGGTGAGTATCATGCTGATATGATACCAGATCGGATGAAAAGGCCCTCCCCAATCAGGACCTATGAATTCAAACCCGGGTAATACCAGTAGGTCATTACCGATATTGATATCGATGAATGAACCAATGATAAAACTAACTGTTAGTGCTATAATTAGCGCCACCGTTGTTACTAGAATGATGACGCCCAAAAGCTTTCCCAGGATATTGGCAATAAGACTCAGTAATTTCCTTAGTGCAGAGAATAATTTTGAGATAAGCTCGCCTAGAAAAGCGAAAAATCCGCTAGCTCCTTGTTTTGCTTTTTCCCCGGCACCCTTGAAGTCTACGTTTTTGAAGTCATCTTTTACATTTTCATAACCCTTACGAACGTAGTCTTCAATATTGCTGAAGGTCGCTGCCTTGCCCTTCATCTCTAGCTTTTGAGCCGTTGTTTCTGCTTTAGGAATGATCGCCCAAAGAATGAAGTAGAACAGAATAGATACCCCACTCCAAACCATGGCCAGGAAGATTAATCGAATCCAAACAGCATCAATATTTAAGTAGTGTCCGACTCCTGAACATACCCCGCCTAGGACTGTACTGTCAGGGTCTCGATAGAGGCGTCTATTCGATTGCTGACCAGCCGTCTTTTCTTCGGATTCCTCTTCGGACATGTAATCTTCGGGCTGTCCCATCACTTCGATGACTTCATTCACCTCAATAAGGGTAATCACTTGCTTTTGCTTTTCTGAAAACAGCTCAGCGATACGACTCTCGATATCGTCGATAATTTCTTCTCTCCCCTCAGTATTACCAAGGTAGGTTCGAATATTATTTAGGTATTTCTGTAGTGTTTCGTAGGCATCTTCATCGATGTAAAAGACAAAGCCGGCGAGATTGATATTGATTGTTTTTTTCATTTTATGATTGTGTTACCTTATTAATGGCGTGTTGTAATTCTTCCCAAGTTGATTTTAATTCTTCTAAGAATTGAGTGCCTTCTTCAGTGAGCGTGTAGTATTTTCTGGGAGGCCCACTGCTAGATTCTTCCCAACGATACTGGAGTAGGTCGGCGTTTTTAAGTCGCGTAAGAAGGGGGTAGAGTGTTCCCTCTACGACCAATAGTCGCGCTTCTTTAAGACGTTCTAGGATCTCAGAGGCGTAAAGGTCTCTGTCTTTTAGAACCGAGAGAATACAGAATTCGAGAATCCCTTTTCTCATTTGTTGTTTGGTGTTTTCTACCTTCATTTAAATGATATTCTGGTACAAATATATAAATTATATAGTACTATGTAATACCCAGTACTATTTATTTTTAAAATGTGTTTAGCTCTTGACTTTCGTTTGTGTACTTTAGAGCTATGGATTTACTATTGGTTATTCTAGGAAGTGTTCTTCTTATTGTGGGAATTATTGGCTGCTTTGTACCTGTTCTGCCGGGACCGATCATTGGGTTTTTCGCTCTGTTGGTTTTAAAATTTACGGACGGATATGAACTTTCAAATCGCTGGCTCTGGATTTTTGGAGCTCTAGCTATAGCTGTTTCTTTAATCGATAACATTATCCCTGTTTATGCAACTAAGAAGTACGGAGGTTCACGTGCTGGAGTTATTGGAACATTCGTCGGTCTAGTAATCGGGTTATTATTCTTTCCGCCCTTTGGTTTTATTTTTGGCCCCTTTCTTGGCGCCTTTGCTGCTGAACTTTATGTTCAGAAATCAGAGATTAAATTGGCGCTTCGAGCAGCTTTTGGATCCTTGGTAGGGGTATTAACCGGTTCGGTATTGAAACTAGCCCTTGTGCTTTGGATGAGCTACATCTTTTACGCTGCACTCTGATGGTTTATGTGCTGTTTGGAGTATCAGGCTCTGGAAAAACTACCCTAGGAAAGTCGCTCGCTGACTATTTGAAGGAATCCTTTTATGACGCAGACGATTTTCATCCAGCTTCGAATATCGAAAAAATGAAATCGGGAATTCCTCTTAATGATACCGATCGGTATCCATGGCTTCATACTCTCGGTAATCAAGTGGTGAAGAGACACGAGAATGGTAGAGCTATACTAGCTTGTTCGGCATTAAAAAGAAATTACCGTGAACTACTTGCTACCTATGGGCCAATCCGTTTTTATCTCATCGAGGGAAGTTTTGAATTAATTTCTAGTAGATTAGAACAAAGAGATGAGCACTTCATGCCTCATTCATTATTAAGAAGTCAATTTGAATCGTTGCAGTCTGTACCTAATGACGGTATAGTTTCAGCAGACCTATCTTTACCAGAGCAATTAAAACAATTAGAGAAACTGTTATGAATATTGAATTAGCCGTTATTCTTTCTTTCGCTACTTTGTTAGTGTTAATGCTAAGGTATAAGGTTCACGCTTTTCTATCGATTCTAATAGCCTGCCTTATTTTAGGAATATTAGGTTTAGAACATCCAATGTCAACCTTTAATTCTATCCAAAAAGGGCTTGGGGGTACTTTGGGCTTCGTTGGGGTAATTGTGGGCTTAGGATCTTTTTTAGGAGCTGTTCTGCAGCATACTGGAGGCATTGAACTCATTGCTAATCGTTTAATTCAGACTTTTGGAATTAAACGTTCACCAATAGCGCTTCTCATTGCTGGACTAATTATATCTATTCCGGTCTTTTTTGATGTCGCATTCATCTTACTTATTCCACTAATTAAACACCTGTCGAATCAAAATAAGGATTCGCTATTGCGTTTTGCTTTGCCTTTTTTGATCGGAATTTCAATTGCACACGCCTTTATACCTCCAACTCCTGGCCCTGTAGCTGTTGCTGACTTGTTACAGGTTTCTATAGGGACCGTTATTTTCTGGGGGATCCTAATAGCGGTACCAACATCCCTGATTACTTTTTCTATCGCCAATCGGTTTTTAGTATTCCAGAGCACTTTCGAACTGGACCAAGTTTCTTCTGAACCTAATCATGAAACTATTCAGAAGTCATCTCCGAATGCTTGGGCGGTGTTTGTGGTTATTTTTCTCCCACTCTTCCTTATGATTGTTGGAGCCTTTTCAGAGGGGTTATTTGGTTCGGGAACAATAGCTCGAATCGTTGAAGGTTTAGGACATCCTTTTATCGCGCTTACTCTAGCAAATATTCTTGCTTATCCATTGCTAGCTAGACCTGGTGGTTTTTCAAAAACAGAAGTCAACGAATTTTCTTCAGCTTCTCTAAAACCGGTCGGTATTATTTTGTTGGTAACGGGAATTGGGGGAGCTTTCAAACAATTGCTGATTGACACTGGAGTTGGAGCAAGTTTGGCAGAAAAGGTAAGTTCCTATGGGTTTTCTGTAGTGGTTCTTGCCTTTGTTTTAGCAGCTATTGTTCGTCTACTGCAGGGGTCAACTACCGTCGCGATGATCACTTCAGCAGGTTTGATTGCCCCAATGGTAAATGTGAGTAGCCCCGCAGAAGGAGCGATGATTGTTCTTGCGGTTGCCTCCGGATCACTTATTTTTTCTCACTTTAACGATAGTGGATTTTGGTTGGTGAGCCGCTATTTGAATTTAACCGAAAAGGAAACCGTTAGGTCGTGGTCACTGATGACGCTAACTCTATCGTTGGTTAGTTTTAGTTTGATTCTTATTTTCTGGCAGCTGTTTGTTTAAGAAGAATGATCGCTCACAATAACCCATTTACCTTTAATTTTTCTGAGCAGTAGTGTAAAGTGACCTGTAGGGGTGTCGCTTTCTCGAATTAAAGTGAACTTGCCGATGACTTGTAAGGTTTTGCGATCCCATTGTCGCATCTCGATAATGTCAAATTTCAAGGTACCCATAGCTTCTTTAGTCGGATATCCCTTTTGATAGCCTTTGAGGGTGTTCTCATAACCATAAGTTGGTCCTCTACTACCAACAAATAGTAGCCGTTTATCTTCCCAATAACCATTCATAAAGGCGTTTAAATCCCCAGCATTCCACGCTGTGATTTGCTCGTCAAAAATATGCTGTACTTGTTTCTTAGTCTTTTTCTTAGCGGGTTTTTGGGCTAGCACAGATGTTGTTAGTACAACCGCTAATACTATGAGTAGTTTTTTCATTGTTAGAACAGTTTATTGCCGAATAAATCGGTAGTGTTTCTCCCTTTAGTGATTTCGAGCATCACTTCAGTTTGCGTTTTTAAATTTTGGTGATCAAGGATATGATCTAGCTCAATCTCCTTACTTTGAAGGACTTCTCCAATTAATTTTGATCGGTGGCAGGTATGAGGCTCAACTTCCCCGCACATTAAAGCTACATTAAAGCCTTTTTGTTGCGCGTTTAAGAGACGGTTGATGCCTTTAATAAATTCAGGATGAGACTTTGCTTTTTGATAGTTCAGTTTTCCTGAATCATCATAGCAATTAGAGTCTTTCGGTATTCCTCCGATCATGTCTCCGACATAAACATAACCAATTCCTTTTTGTTTCAAGAAGGCCTCGACAGGCTCACGACAGAAGTCAGGATTCCATTTCGAATAAGGGTTTGATCGCACATCTGCTATGTGGTCAATCTTATAGGAATTCAGAAGTCTTAAAAATTCATCAGGACTTCTTAGGCCGTATCCGATACTATAGAGTTTACCGGTTTTCACGAAAAGCTTTGAATCATTAAAGCAATTTTATCAAATAGTTCGGCTACACCTAATGCTGTCCAAAGAATAAACCCTCCAAGAATGATTAGATGCCATGTTCGGATTTTTTGTAAGAACCTTTCAGAAAACACAGGGTAAAATGGCAATGATAACACAATAACAAAAACGCCATAAAAGGGGTCATTACCCCAGAATGAATTGATTAATCCTATGGTAGAAAACAGTATTGCAAATAGATAGCGAATTACTTGAATAAAAATTGCCATATCTTAAGGTGAAATTATAGAATATTAAGGTATGAAATTCATTGCATCTTTTCTTTTGACTTTAGTTGTGAGTCTACTCTCAGCCCAAGAATATGGATCCATTTTACCCATGAAAGAACGCGCACGAGTAATCAATGAATTACTCGAAGATAAGATTGAAAATTACCTCCCAGAGATGATGCGTACTGCAGATATCGATATGTGGATAGTAGTTTCGAGAGAGTATAATGAAGACCCAATTATAAAAACCATGCTTCCAGCTGAGTGGTTGGCTGCTAGACGTCGTACCATTTTGGTTTTTTACGACAATGGAAAAGAGGTAGAAACCCTTGCCGTGGCCCGATACAATGTGGGATCTTCTTTTAAAAGTGCATGGGATAAAGAAAAACAACCTGATCAATGGGAGCGACTTAGTGAAATTGTAGCCGAGCGAAACCCTAGAAGAATAGGAATTAATCAATCTGAACATTTCGGATTAACTGATGGTATTGTGGTTACAGACAAGGCGGCATTAGAAAAAGCCTTAGGAAAACGCTTTGCAAGTCGAATCGTTTCAGCAGAACCACTTGCCCTTTCTTGGCTAGAGACTCGAACAGATAAAGAGATGGCGATTTACCCGCACATCGTAAGAATTAGCCACAATATTATTAAGGAGGCTTTCTCAGAAAAGGTGATTACCCCAGGGGTTACAACTACTGAAGATGTAGTTTGGTGGATGCGAGATAAGGTAAGAGAACTTGGGTTGCAAACCTGGTTTCATCCAACGGTTGATATCCAAAGAGCTGACCCAGAAAGGTTTGATCACCTAAGAACTTTTTCGAAGCGACCAGACACCCAGGTTATTCAGCCTGGAGATTTACTTCATTGCGACTTCGGAATCACTTATTTGCGATTAAACACTGATCAACAGCAACATGCCTATGTGCTTCGTCCGGGTGAATCAGAGGCCCCAAAGTTTTTAACCTCTGCATTAGCCACAGGAAATCGTCTACAAGATATTTTCACAGGAAATTTCAAACTTAAACGTACGGGGAATGAGGTTCTTTCGATGAGTCGAGCCTCAGCCATCAGTGAGGGAATTACACCTTCTATTTATACTCACCCCATAGGTTATCACGGACATGCTGCTGGAACAACTCTAGGTATGTGGGATTCTCAGGGAGGGGTGCCTTACACTGGAGATTACCCACTACATGCAAATACCGCCTATTCGATTGAGCTGAACGCCTCAGTAACCATCGAGGAGTGGGGTAAGGATGTACGAATTATGCTCGAAGAAGAAGCCTTTTTTGACGGGGAATCAGTAAGATATATTGATGGACGTCAAACCCGCCTAATCCTTGTGAATCAGCGTTGAGGTAGAAAAATCTCTGCCATCATACATCGAGCGCTACCCCCTCCGCAGGTTTCGATGATATCAAGCTTTGGGTGAATAATAGGGCCGAAGCCTTCGAGGGTTTTAATTTGATCGGGTAGCAGTGAATGATAAGCACGATCACTCATTACTAGTGCTGGACCATTCTTTCCTTTTACCTGCAGCATGTTACCTGCAAACTCATGCATTTGCTTTTCGGTAATAGCTACGATCGTCTTACCCGTTGATTTTAAATGTTCCTTGACGGCTTTGCGCTCTTTTTTATCGTCAATACTCTCTAGACAGATAACAGCAAATCGATCTGCAACACACATCATTACATTGGTATGATATATGGGTAAGCGTTTCTCCTCAGCGCTTTGATAGGGACTAAAAATGACAGGTGTATATTCGAAGTCTTCGCAAAACTCAATGAGTAATTCTTCATCTGCACGATCTGAAAGCGCACAATAGACAATGCCATTTTCACGATCAAGAATTAAACTACCGGTACCTTCTAGAAAAACCTCCTCTTCTTCGGCAGAACTATAGTCGATGACCTCGCTAATTTCGAAACCATTTTCTTCAAGCACATCTAGAATATCTTCACGACGTTCTCTTCGTCTATTCTCAGCAAACATCGGATAGAGGCCTACTTTTCCGTCTTCATGCATCGATATCCAATTGTTCGGAAATAGGGCGTCTGGGGTATCATTTTCTTTGATGTCTTCTACGACAATCACATTCACACCATTCGTTCTTAAAAGAGCAACGAACTCATCAAATTCTCTTTGAGCAGCTCCAACCACCATGCGTGGATCTAGCTGTGTTTCGCTCTGAAAATAATTATTCACCGCCGTTTCTTCATTCATTCTGAAACTTGCTGGACGAATCATTAAGATATTAGAAGTGTATTGCATAAAATTAGTAGTGACGTATCAGTGGTAAGGTGCTGCAACGAAGAAGCCCTTCTTGTTTAGCGATTTCTCCGTAGGGAATGGCTTCAACCCGAATGCCTTTATTATTGAGCCAATGGTTTAATCGATTAAATCTAACATCAGAAATTACTAGATCAGGAGCCACTGAAAAAATATTACTATTCATAGCGTACATTTCTTCAGCACTAATTTCAAAAACGTTCTCCTTTTCGAAATAATTGATAAGCCATTCGGCATCTTGCTCATGAAGAAAGCCTTCTTTATGAATGATGGCATATTTTTCACCAACCGGTTGAAAACAACAATCTAAATGTAAGGCATTGGTGTAAGGGTCTGTATTTGATTTTTTTAACTCAAAGGCTTTTACTACTCGATTAGTAAAAGTTCTACAAAGCCATTCTACGGCTGCCTTATTCGTTCTAGCGGTAATATAGCTTTGGTAATCCTCTTGAAGATAGGTGCCTACAAATAGAAATTGCTTGTAAGGCATCACATCACCTCCTTCAACATGAACCTCTTCTGGGGGGCTCAGAATTTTTGTAGGATCGAATAAATCGAGAATCGGTTTCACTGCCCCAAGTTCGTCTTCGCGGTCAGGAAGAATGTTCGAATACACAAAGTTATCATCGACCACAAAACCGATATCTCGTGAAAAAATTTGATTATAATTCTCAATAAGCTCAGGGCGATATACTTCGACGCCCAATGACCTTAATCTCTCCGCAAGCCCTTCAATCTCACGAATCATATCCGACTCAGCGGGATAAGTACCAGCTTTTAGGTGCTCAATCGATTTAGGATCATAAGCTTCATCAATAGACGGAGTAGAGCCGTTACTTGTCGCTCTACCAACAATTACTGCCTTCAAAGGGGCGGTCTCATCTTTGATACAAAATGATTTCATAAATCTGATAATTTGCAACTCAAAGGTAAGGCTCTAAAATAAGATGGCTTCGCTGCAAATTTTAGTATTTTTAATGCGATGAATGCATATGCTAACGCCTTATTGTATGCGATACCTGCCTTTGTAGTCTTGGTTTTAGTTGAGATCGCTTATGGACACTTTGTTAAGGATCAGAAGTATCGTTTTTTTGATACTCTCAGTAGCCTTAGTAGTGGAGTGACCAATGTACTAAAGGATAGCCTTGGGTTAGCCTTGGTGCTCATTAGTTATCCTTTTTTAGCCAGCCAACTGGCACTAACACAAACCCCATCTGGGTGGCCTACTTGGTTGATTGCATTTATTGCTATTGATTTTGCTGGCTACTGGAACCATCGCCTCAACCATCATGTCAATCTTTTTTGGAACTCCCACGTGATTCATCACTCGAGTGAAGAGTTTAATTTGGCTTGTGCCTTAAGACAATCCATCTCGAATCTGATCGGCTATACGGCTATCCTTTTGCTCCCTGCAGCGCTATTAGGAGTACCTTATCAGGTGATCGCTGTACTGGCTCCGTTACATTTATTCGGTCAGTTTTGGTATCATACCCAGCACATCGGAAAGTTAGGTTGGTTAGAATATATTTTGATCACCCCTTCACAACATCGGGTACATCATGCCATTAATAAGGAGTATATCGACAAAAATCTCGGACAAATCTTTTCGGTTTGGGACCGACTTTTTGGAACTTTTCAAGAAGAATTAGATGAAGTTCCTCCGAGATATGGTGTTCTCAAACCTGCACTTACTTACAACCCACTTTGGATCAATTTTCAGCATTTCTATAATTTGGCCTTCGATGCTTGGTATGCGAAATCATGGATCGATAAGATGAGAATTTGGTTCATGCCTACCGGGTGGAGACCTGCTGATGTCGCAGTCCGCTTCGAGCGTTCGATTATTGAAGATGTTTATGCGTATCAGAAGTATCATCCGAAAGAAACCAGCAGTAGAAAAATTATTGTCTTTATTCAGTTTTTATTGGCCATAGGATTGTTGCTCTATTTATTCTCGCAATTTTCGAGCTTAGAAACAGAGATTCAGCTACTCACGGGAGGTCTGATTTTTCTCATGGTGATGGGATATAGTTCGCTTATGGATGGTTCAAAATGGGCCCTGTTTTTTGAAGGGATTAGGTTGCTTTATCTAATGGCGTTATACATTCTAGTTCCGACATTTTTTAGTGATCTAGCCCTACCTTTTCCTCTATTAATTGGAGTGAGTTCTTTGTCGGCAATTGCTACTAAAGTTTCTTTGTCCAATGAATAAGTGGCTCCAACCTTTAGTAATTGGGAGAGCTTTGGGGCCATTACTCTTCTTTTTAGTTCAATTCTTCTGGAGACCCGACGGGCTTTCTGAACAAGGAGTTTCGGCTCTTGCCGTTGCCCTATGGGTGGGTGCTTGGTGGGTTACTGAAGCGGTTCCAATTGCAGTCTCGGCATTATTGCCTATCATACTCTTTCCGTTATCAGGAGCTTTAGATTTAGCGGCTACTACAGTATCATACGGTCACAAATATGTGTTTCTATATCTCGGAGGGTTTTTTCTAGCCATTGCCATCGAAAAAGTAAACCTTCATCGACGAATTGCTCTTGCCGTTATTTCACTAATCGGTACTCGGATGCGAATGATTGTTCTAGGCTTCATGGTGGCAACCGCCTTTCTTTCGATGTGGATTTCGAATACGGCTACGTCAGTGATGATGCTACCCATAGGGCTTGCCATTGTGGCGCAGTTTCGCGATCATCCAGACACCCCTGAAAACGAGCATGAAGAATTCGGAAAGATGTTGATGCTCGCCATCGCCTACAGCGCTTCCTTAGGAGGAATGGCAACGCTTATAGGAACACCGCCGAATTTGGTATTAGCTGGTATTGTAAAAGAACTCTATGAAGTAGAAATTAACTTTTTAGATTGGATGCTTTTTGCATTACCGCTCTCTGTACTGCTCTTAATTATTTGTTGGGTTTACCTCACTCGATTTGCCGTGAAACTCAAGGCAGATAATTTTACCGGTGGAGTCGAAGAAATCAAAAGACAACGAAAATTACTAGGAAGTATTTCTTCGAATGAAAAGCGAGTGCTTGTGATATTTGTGCTCACTGCTTTTGCGTGGATTACCCGGTCTTTTCTTCTAAGCCCGATTCTTCCGGCAATAGACGATACCTTAATTGCACTAATTGCGGGAATAGCCCTTTTTGTGATCCCTAGTAGCGGGACGAAAGATGGCGTACTTCAATGGGATGACGCCAAAAAAATTCCTTGGGGGATTTTGCTTCTCTTTGGTGGGGGACTTGCGATAGCACAAGGTTTTAAAGATACTGGTCTTGCCAAATGGTTAGCGGAGCAACTTACGCAGCTCGACTTTCTTCCGCTACTTGTGATGACCTTAGTTTTGGTGGCAGTGATTAATTTTTTGACAGAGGTGACTTCGAATTTAGCTACCACGGCAATGATTTTACCCGTTTTGGCCCCTTTGGCGGCGGCCATGGGAGTTCACCCTTATATTTTCATGGTGTCAGCTACGCTTGCTGCCTCTTGTGCATTTATGTTGCCTGTGGCGACTCCGCCCAATGCAGTGGTCTTTGGATCAGGCTATGTTAGTATGTCTTCAATGATAAGAGCTGGATTAGGCCTCAATTTGATCTCTATTCTTTTGGTAACGTTTTGGGTATTCTATTTGTTGCCTTATTTTTGGGCTCTTTAAACAAGCTTTGTAACAAAATAGCGTTTCAATCGTTAACAAAGTATAGTTAGCGATTGTAGTAGATACAACCTATCCAGGCCTTTTCATAAGTAGCTATCGTTTAGTTTTGTTTGTTATGGTAACTATCGAGAGAGGTCTGGATTTTATCTTATCGACTTTACGGATTGATCAAACGGAAGCCCCAATTGGGTAAGTAAGCTTTCGTCGTTCTTATGATCTGCAATGTCCACACCGTAAACTACCTTCTTCACGTCGTCGTAGACAAATGTTCCGAATAGTCTATCCCAAATAGAGAGCATGTTTCCGTAGTTAGAATCGGTCCATGGAAGTTTATTGTGGTGATGAAACTTATGCATGTTTGGAGTTACAAAAAGATAACTTATGGCACGATCAACCTTGGCAGGGAGGGCAATGTTTGCATGGGTGAAGTAAGTAAATACGACACTTAAGATTCGGTAAAATAGATAAAAGGCGATCGGCATACCAGTAATCGCGATTGCGATTAATGCAAAGGTCTCTCGGAGCAGAAAATCTAGGGGATGGTGTCGT